>Ga0315274_10000582_pt1 | contig 56634 bp, 43 predicted proteins | sample YL17G02_20_MG_FD_203700 | JGI IMG/M metagenome (GOLD analysis project Ga0315274, IMG submission 203700) | Sediment microbial communities from Yellowstone Lake, YNP, Wyoming, USA - YL17G02_20 | ecosystem: Environmental > Aquatic > Freshwater > Lake > Sediment | place: USA: Wyoming | collected...
TTGATCTCGAACCCTTGCTGTCGGCTCGTGATCCGCGAGGCGAACCGAATCGTCTCGCCTCGTTTCCCCTTCGAGAAGGCGAACTTCAGGCTCAACCCGTTGGGCGCGGAGACGGCCTCAGACTCGGGCAGCGGCGCCTCCGTCGCGTCGTCGGGTGACGGCTGGGCCAGGGGCGGCTGCCAGGTCGGCGCAAAAGGGGCCGAGGCGTGGGTGCAGACTTCGACCGCCAGGAGCCGTTTCTCCAGCGGATCCTTCAATTCCCCGGCGACGCGGATCTCACGACGCGTGTCCAGGTCGCGGAAGAAGAGTCGCCAGGAGTCTTCCCCGGCGAACCCGACGTTCCGAAAGCCGTTGATCTTCATGAAGAGCTGGGGATTGGTCGGTCCGGTGAGGAGAAAGATCCCTTCGAGGATCGTGGTCTTGCCGCAGTTGTTGCGCCCGGCAAACAGGTTCACGCGCCGAAGATCGTCCACCTCGAGATGACGGACTCCCCGAAGATTCTCGATGGCGACCGTCAAGTACATGACTCGATCCCCCGCGTGGGACCCGCGAAGACCGCTCGAACGACCGCCTTACTCCTCTTCGCTGAACTCGGCAATGTCGGTGAGCTTGATCGGCATGACAAGGAAGAGCGACTGATCGTTGCCGGGCGAGACGAACACCACGGGCGCGGTGTTCTGCTTGATCTTCATGATGACTTCCTCGCTGTCGATCACGCGAAACGACTCCGTGAGGTAGACGTGATTGAAGGCGATGTCGAAGGGCTCGCCGTCGTAGGCCACGTCGAGAGAGCCCTGGAAAGACCCGACCTCGTAAGTGCGCGAGGAGAAATGGATTCTGCCGGGTTCGAAGCGCATGACGATCGAATTGTTGCGCTCCTCGGAGATGATGGAGGCGCGGCGCACCTCATTCAGGAAATCGGACCGCTTCAGAGGCACTTCCTTCGTGAACTCCTTCGGAACCACCATGTCGTAGTTGGGGTAGATCCCGTCGATGCGGTTGCTGAGGTACAGCAGGTCGCCCAGGTCGAAGGCGACCTGGCGTTCGCCGATCAAGAGGCGGGCCATTCCCTCGTCCTTGAGGTTATGGTGCACCTCGCTCAGGATCTTGTGAGGAATGATGGCCGAGGTCGGTTGGGCGCCCTCGATCTCGGGCAGGTCGCACCGCGAAAGGCCCAGTTTCTTTCCGTCGGTGGCGACGCAGATCAACTGGCTCTCTTTGATGTCGAAGAGCGCGCCGAGAAGCACTTTGCGCGGGTCGCGTTGGGGAAGAGCGTAGAGAACGTGGCTGAGAATCCGCTTCAGCGTCGTCTGTTCCACGCTGATTGTCGTGCTCGCTTGCAGGTCCGGCCACGTGGGAAAATCCTCCGGCGTTTGGGTGGTGAGCTGATACTGATTGGCCCCGCTCGTGATGCCGGCCAGGGCGGCCGAGAAATCCAGATCGACCGGACCGTCGGGCAGTTCGTGCACGATGCTGTGGAAGGTCTTGGCGGGAACCGTGATCGAGCCCGGCTCGGCGACTTCGGCCTGAACCGTGCACCGCACGCACGATTCCATGTCGCTGGCCTCGAAGACGACGCCCTTGTCGGCCGAGGCGTTGATCAGAATGTTGCCGAGAATGGGGAGGCTGCTCTGGGGGTTGGCCACGCTCTGGGTCGAAGCCGTGGCGAAGGCGAGGACGTTCTTGTCAAAGCGCAGTTTCATCTGGGAAAGTCCTTTCACTCTTCGCGCGGGAGTCTTTCGCTCGCGCGACCCCCGCGACTCCGTTTGCTAAACGCCCTCATAGGCTATGGGACCGACCCGGAAAGTGCAAGACCTTTTTCGGCGCCGCAAAAACCGTCCGGCTGAATCTGAGGCTCTGAATATGGAGTGGGGGGGGGCGCTTCTCAGACCCCCTCTCACGCCCTCAAACCGTCGAGTTTCCCATCGATCTTCTCGTTCGCCCGCATCATTTCCTCCCACGTCGCCTCGCGGCCGCCGTACGCGGCGGTCCGTCCGAGGATCGTCGTCAGGTTGCTGCGAACGCTTGGAGCGACGGTTGGATTGTCGAATCGCCCTCCCACGATGTTCGCATGGAAGTCGGCGATGTTCTGGACGGCGCCTTCGAGGTAGATTCCCTCCGTTGCGCCGCCCTTGTAGGAAGTCTCGCCGCGGACCTCGACCCGGCCGCCGTAGTGCGTTTCGATGGTTCCCAGCGCGCCGAAAACGCGACAGCCGATGTCGCTGGGGCCCTTGCCGCATTGCCTGGAGTTGAAACTCAGGACCAGGTCGTTTGGGAAATGGTAGATCACGGCGAAGTGGTCCCAGCAGTCGCCCACGTCGGTGCGCACCTTGCGTCCGCCCGTGCCGTAGGCGCGCACGGGGGCTTCGTCGATGATCCACGTCGCGACGTCGAGGGCGTGGATGTTCTGCTCGGTGATGATGTCGCCCGAAAGGGCCTTGTCGAAGACCCAGTTGCGCAGCCGCGCTTCGGGCGTTCCGGGCTGCGCGCGGGTCTCGAGACGGTCGCTGTGATAAACGGCTTCGCCGGAGAAGAGGGGTCCGATGTCGCCCTTGTGAACGCGCTGGGCCGCTTCCCGGTAGAAGGGGTTGGCGCGCGTTTGGAAATCGACGAGAAAGCACAGACGCTTCCGCGTGGCTCTCTTGCCGGCTTCCGCAATGGCGAGGCACCCAGGCGCGTCGACCGCAACCGGCTTGGCGATGAAGACGTGGCGTCCCGCATCAACCGCCGCGGCCGCCTGCTCGGGGTGGAAGTAGGGCGGGCTCATGATGGCCACCGCGTCCAGCTTCTGCTCCAGCAGCCTGCGATAGCCCGACAAGCCCGTGTGAAGTCGGGAGGGCGCCAGGGTGAACTTGCCCCCGAGGTCCTTTGCGCGATCTTCGAAGTAATCCGCCCCAGCCGCGACCTGGTAGCCGCCGTGTTGCTGAAAAAGACCGGCGATCCACGCGCCGCGTCCGCCGCAGCCGATCACACCCAGTTCGATCTTCGAGTTCGCCTCGCTGCTACGGACGAGCTCCGAGTTGAGAATCGTCAGCGACGCCGCCGCGGCCCCGGCGCCCGAGATAAAGCGACGCCGCGAGACGCGGTGTTTCTTGGCGCCGGCATCGGCGCCGTTCGGTTTTTCGATCATGTGGGCATTCCCCCTCGAATCTGAGCACTCCCCTTCTGAAGAAGGGGTGTCGGGACACAGGAGTGAGCGGAACCGTCAATTGGGAGCCGCAAGGTCTATCGAGAAGCGCCGAAGGCAAAACCGAACAGAGGCGAACGGGCGTCGCCACTCGCTCTCACGGTCCCCAGCGGACGATGTCTCCCATGGAGACGGTCCCATTGCTCGAGTCGTAAGGCACGGCGTGGTTTGCCTCGCGGTCGGGTCCATTGGACCGAAGCAGCCAGTTGTGGGGGCAGTCGTCCCATCCTCCCCACGTGTATGGCGGGATTCGCAGAATGAAGACGTTCCAGTTCATCACGAGCGCCGCGCGCGCGTCGCTTCCGTCCGAGGCGATGTCGGTGTCAGAGAAGTAGAAGTAGTGCGAGTAGGGCGAGAGCTTGGCGATAAACGGTTCAAAGGGGATTGACGTGATGTAGGCTACGGGGGTGGTCAGGACCCAGAATCCCGTGGGCATCCCGCCGCCCGGGTAAAGGTAAGAGTTTGTCATCTGGCCCAAGTCCCGCCCCGAGGGGTACTTGGTGTTGTCCACCCGGTAGGACTCGAGCGCGGTCGCGAGGTTGCGCATGTCCTCCTGCACTCGGCCGACCTTGGAGCGGACCTGCGCTTCCAGGAAATTCGGGACCGCGATCGCGGCCAGAATGGCGATGATGGCCACCACGATCAGCAGTTCGATGAGCGTGAACGCGAGGCGCATCCGCGATTCCGTTGCTCTCTGAGCCATGGCGTTTCTCCCTTCTCGCGACGAGACCCGCTCGGAAAAGAAAAGGACCTCTCACATCGGTCTCGGCTCGTCGCCGTTCCCCTCGAAGAACACGGTACCGGCAACCTCAAGCCGCTGTCAAGAAGCGACTGCATTGCCCCAGGGCCCACGGACCGGCGCGCGATCCGGGGTTGATTCCGGCGAGCGAACGGGGCAGAATACGTCGCCGCGAGGGAAAAGGCGCTGCGGGAAACCGTTCGCCGTTCCGACGGATTCTGCGGCGCGGAAGGCGAATCCTCATGGAACCCACCACTGTCCTCACCGTCGTGGTCTGCCTCGCGGCCCTGTTTCCCCTCGTCTGGTTCATCGCGACGTACAACACCCTCGTCCGGCTCCGCAACCACTGCCGCGAGTCGTGGTCCGGGATCGACACTGAGCTTAAGCGGCGCTATAGCCTGATCCCCAACCTCGTCGAGACGGTCAAGGGCTACGCGAGCCATGAGCGCGAAACGCTCGAACGCGTCGTCGAGGCGCGTAACCGGGCGCTGGCCTCGACGGGCTCCCCCCAGTCGCAGGCGCGGGACGAGAACGCGCTCGTGGGCACGCTGAAATCTCTCTTCGCCGTCGTCGAGAACTACCCCGACCTGAAGGCGAGCCCGCATTTCCTGAAGTTGCAGGACGAGCTCGCCAACACCGAGGACCGCATCCAGGCCGCCCGCCGTTTCTACAACGCCAATGTCCGGGACCTGAACACGCGCGTCGAGGTGATCCCCTCGAACATCGTCGCGAGCCTCTTCGGCTTCCAGGAAGAGGAATACTTCGAGATCGAGAGCGCCTCGGAGCGCGTCGCGCTGGACGTTCGGATATAACCGGAAGGACAAGTCTCGATGCCAGGCGCGATCATCGCCCTGACTGTCCTTGTTGTCGTTGGCTTCATCGCGTTGAGCGCCCATCTGGCCGCCAAGCGGCGCAAGAAGCTCACGGCGTGGGCGACATCGAAAGGCCTCCGCTTCTCCGCGGACAAGGACCGCGGCGTGCACGAGCGCTTCTCAGGGTTCACGTGTCTGCGCCAGGGCTCGAACCGCTACGCTTGCAACGTCATGCAGGGAGACTGGTCGGGACGCGAAATCGCCGCTTTCGACTTCCACTACGAGACCTATTCCACGGATTCGAAGGGGAGACGTCAGACGCGCCACCACTACTTCTCCGCCGTGGTTCTCGAGAGCGAACTCCCGTTGAAACCGCTCTTCATCCGCTCCGAATCGATCTTCGACAGAGTCACCGAGTTCTTCGGGCTCGACGATATCGACTTCGAATCGGCGGAATTCAGCCGCAAGTTCTACGTCAAGGCCGGAGACCGGAGGTGGGCCTACGACGTGATCCACGCGCGCACCATGCAGTTCCTGCTCGACAGCCCCCCTTTCACGATCCAGCTCGACGGCCGTCACGCCATCGCGCACCGTTCTTCCACCTTCGGCGTCGACGAGTTCCAGGGCGCGGCGGACGTCATCCGCGGAATCCTCGACCGCTTTCCCGAGTATCTGGTAGAGCAACTCAAAGGGGAAGGTTGACTCCCGCGTTCTCCTTCCCGGCCAACGGACCCTGACACATGCCCCTTTTCACAAAACGGCGCCTCCTCAAAGCCCTCGGCGTCGCCGTGCTCCTTTTGGGCGCCGGGCTGCTTCTCTTGGTTTGCACGGTTCCCTCGCAGCGCCTCGAGCCGATGAGACGGGAAAACCTCGCCCGAGCGCTCTTTCGCGTCGCGGCTTTTGTGCGCGTGCCCGCCTATCCGCCCGCCGAGCTCTTCCTGCCTCCGAGAAAACACCGCTACACCATGGCCCACACCGTCGCGACGTGCCTTCTCGCTCCGTTCATCTGGTACGCGGTCTGGTTGTATGCGCGCCGCGTGTGGCGGGGGGTCGCCGGGGTCCGGCGGTCCGCAGACGACGAGGACGAGGAGATCGAGCGGCCCGACCGGCGGCGTTTCATCCTGGCTACGGCCGCGGTGGCGGCGCCCTGCGTCGTCGGAGGCGGTCTGGGAGCGTACGGCGTGCTGATCGAGCCCCAGAGGCTTCAGGTTCGCCGCTACCGGATCGGCGTCCGGGACCTCCCGAGGGACCTCGAGGGATTCCGCATCGTCCACGTTTCCGACACCCACTACGGCCCTTTCATCAGCAGGGAGTACCTGGAGCGCGTCATCGAAGAAGCGAACGCTCAGGAGGGGGATTTCATCATCCTCACGGGAGACTACGTCCATCGCAACCCGCGGGCGATCCGCCCCGGGATCGAGCTCCTTGCCGATCTCAGGAGCCGCCTCGGCGCCGCCGCCGTCCTCGGCAACCACGACCACTGGGAGGGAGCAAAGGCCTGCCGCGCGGCGCTCGAGCGGATCGGGATTCCCGCGATCGAGCACAGCCCGCGTTTCATCTCACGCGATGGCGTCTCGGAGACCCCCAAGCCCGGGGAATCGATCTGCCTGACGGGGGTGGGGGACCTGTGGGAGGGCACGGTGTCCTTTGAGAGGGCCCTCAAGGGCGTTCCCGCCGAGACGCCGCGGATCGTGCTCGCTCACAATCCCGACACCGCCGAGCAGGTCCCGGCGGGTTCTCGCGTGGACCTCATGTGCAGCGGCCACACGCACGGCGGCCAGGTGCGTCTTCCGTGGATCGGGACGCCGATGGTGCCGAGTTCTTACGGGCAGCATTACGCGGGCGGTCTCTGCCGGGGGCCGCGCTGCCGCGTTCTGGTTTCGCGGGGCGTGGGCATGGCGATCCTGCCGGTCCGCCTCGGCGTTCCTCCCGAAATCGGCGTGATTGAACTCACCCACGAGAGGCGTGCTTAGCCCGCGCCGCTGAAGAAGAGATGAGTCCGATGGCCCAGTTGGCGGGGGCTTGCGAACCGCATGTTCCCATCCAGGCGGGATTCGCCATCCACGGCGTCTGGGAGGACGCGGGTCATCTTCAGCATGAAGCCAACTTCATTGTCATGAGGAGCCGCGTTCTCAACACTTCGGAGCACATCTCCTTCTCGATAGGGTTCCGTCTACCCTCGTCAGAACCAGGGCCGCATCCCTTCCCCCACCGCCATTCCGCCCTCATGGCCGTTCGAGAGCCGCCGCAATAATCGGTATTGCGTCTTGGAATGTCATCTTGTGGAACTGAAACCGATTCTCCAGGGCTCTGCCGACGAGTTTGTGGAAGCGGACCTCGACCGTCCTATCTTCGTCCGGATTGAAGACCCAGAAACGTTTGATCCTTGTGGGGCTGTCCGCACCCAGAGCGAACAGATACCGAAAAAAGGAATCGGTTTCTGGCAGCGAGTATCCGATCACAAAGATGTTCTGGGCGCTTGCAAGTTCCTCCGCAGCTTTTCTCCATACAGAGGCGATCTGCCTGTGCCGTTGGGCCTTGTCCCAGGTCGGAGGAATAAGAACGGGAGGACCGGACAGTGGCTGATCGCAGTGGGACGCCATGCTCAATTGCGAGCCCAAAGGAAGATACACTCTGTTTGGGAGTTGAAGGAACCGCGTCACCGCGGTTACGTCCCTCGGAACAATCGCCTCGCATTTCCGGCATGTACCCCAGTTTACCGAGCCATGCAGCTTCAAGTAGGGAGACTTTCCCGACCTGGCCTGCGATGGCAACCAGTAGTCGTAGGGAATCTCGTGTGAGGAGAGGGAAACATCGAGAGCCAGATCATAGTTGAACGTGAGAAACGCCAGTTCAGGTCGCAGGTGCGGTGGCCTGTCAGAGCGGCTCAGATCTCGAATGGACGCCGCAAAGACCCCATAAGGAGGAGGCGAGCCGATATGCCCTTTCTCCACGGGGAACTCGATGGCACACTCGAGAGTCTTGAAAACGAGCGTTATCATGGATTCTCTGAGCTTCTCGATGCTTTCCGGCTTGCGGTTGGCGAGCTTGCCCAGGGTCTGGGCCATTTCAATTGCCCCGAAAAGCACTTCGATGTTGTCCAGATCCAGGAACGACTTGAAATGGACCGTTCGGAGTTCCGAGATCGCTGAGAAGACGTCCTCGAAGGCCGCTTCCGCCCCGGAGATGGCCTTTCTCTGCACAGAGTAGATCTCCTCGGCGCGGTCCAGGAAATCGCTCATCAAAGGGCCGCCGGCCTGTCTGGATGCGCCGGCCCCGAGAATGAAGAGAGTCTTCATGGTTTGTTGCCTCCCAGAGTTGGCGCTTATGAGATTGGGGCAGGGCGTCCAGCGATCAGGTCGGCCACGGGTACTGCTCCCGTAGATCATTCATTTCCGAGTGTCGAACCACTCCCTCATGCTGCAGTCGACCGACGACGATGCCGGGGGCGACGCCGTTCTCCCGGGCGAACGCGGTAACCTGAGCGCGGGAAAGGAACGTGCGCTGAGCGAGCCGGGAAAAGGCGGCGCGGGGAATCAGGGAATCAGCCGCGAAGGTGTCGGCCTCGGATCCTTCCTTCGTGTCAGGCCCCTCTCGGTACTCGACGAAAGTCATCTTGCGGTGCCGCAAGATGTGGGCGAGTTCGTGGAAGAGGCTGAACCAGAAGACATCTGCCCATCTGTAGCGCAGGCTCAGGATCACGAGCGCTTTGTCAGGTCGCAACCATTTCGTCGCCCCGTTGACGTACGTCTTCGCGAGATGCGGAAGGACCACGACAGCGACCCCGCAGCCCGCGCAGATCTCGCGCAAACGCGGCTCGAACACTGGGGGGGACGGGAGCGTTAAGCGGCGCAGCTGGGGAATTGCGCGTCGCAGCCGAGACTCGTCGTAGGGTTGGGTCTCGATGTCCTGAGCCAGAATCTCGCCTCGGCGAAGCCAGGCGGCGATTGCCTCGGGGGAAGCGGCGTGCGCCCCCGATTTCCGGTAGGCGGGGTCGTGGAGGTTGCGAACTAGGCTGAGAGAACTCACGGCAAAGTACTCCTGCAGAGCCTGTACACGCTCGCGCCAGTCGCGCGTCGCGCGGACCCACCCCAGCTTCACCATCTCCGTGTAAGGGAAGCGTCTGGCCAGGGATTTCTCGTCTTCGAACTGCTTCGCTCGGTCCAGCCGTGCGACTGTCTCGTCGTACTGGGTCTGGAGACTCATCCACAAATGGGCCGGCACGCCCAAGACCGATTCGAGACGCAGAGCCGTCTCGGCTGTTATGGCCTTCTTGCCTTGGATGATCTCATTCACGTTATCGGGGTATCTGCCCAAGCGTCTCGCCAGTTCGGCCTGGCTCATTCCGCGCGACTCGATCGTCTCGCGAAGGGTCTCGCCCGGCGCAACGGCAAAGTCTGGCTGGTAGGATCGGTCGGCTGTGCTAATCATGGTAGTCCTCCACTCCCAAGACAACGACAGCCGTGACCTTCCTCAGATCAGGGCCGTTCTGCGTCTCGTATTGCTCAGGGTCGTTCGCGGGCGCGAATCGCATGCGGTATGCCCCATGGAGCGACACAGCGTATTGCCCCCGGTAGTCCCGCTCCAGGGGATGCGGTCGGGCTCCCGGCGCAAGGGTTCGAAGGACGCCGAGATTCTCCGCCGCCTGCAGCTCGCCCAGGCGTTGTCCGATCTTGGTCATGACCTGCGGCCCCCACGTGCGGCTCCCAATTCTGAAGACTTCGCACTGTCTCCGGAGTTTCTCGGTCTTGAAGGCAACTCGCATCGCGCAGGCGCCTGGTCCCGAGTCAAGGTCCCGGGTCGCTGTCCATTAGTCTTATGGACTAACGGTTTTCTCGTGTCAAGCGGAAAAAGGCACGGGGCCAAGATTTCCCCCTGCTCTGCCGTCCAACGACAGAAAGGGGCAGAACGGCGGAACCGTCAAGCGGAGGTCCAAGGACTGTCGGCGGCGATGCCCGGAGAGAGCGGGGGGTCATACCGAGATTGCCCGGTCGCAAGACGATTTCATCGTACGTCGACTCTGTCGTACGACAGATCCGTCGCGGATCGCCTGGCGAGACCGTGTCTCTCGGCGGGCCTGACTGCGATGGGCGCTCCGACGCCGACATCGGGACATGACAGGCGCCTAGGTCTTCTCGGGGCGCATCGCAAACGTCGGCTTCCGCGTCTCCCATCGCCCGCGCGTAAAGTCGGGGCATTCGACGGGGGCGCCGGCTTGGGCGATAGATTGCTCCGAGAGGGCGACGATGGAACTCATCGTCGCCGAGTCGTAGACGTCAATGGGGGTTTGGACGCCCCGGCGCACGGCGTCGACGAAGAGTTTCAGCTCGAGATAGTCCACGCCGCCGTGACCGCCGCCCTCGACCCCCTCCTTCCACCAGGGATGGTTGAACTCGTCCTGGTAGGGCGGGAAGGGCTCCCATTGGTGGTACTGGGGCGAGCGGCCGGTGAGGTAGACGGCGTTGCGCTGCTCGTTGTAGAGGCCGAGCGCGCCCTGGATGAGCCAGCGGTTGTCGTAAGGGCGCGGGAGCTGCATGTCATAGTTGATGACGAGGGTTTTCCCTTTGTGCGTTCTCACGACCGTCGTGACAATGTCGCCCTGCTTCCATTTCCTCTTGGCGTTGGGATGGTCGGGGCTGAACCTGCGGGCGAAGTAGGCGTTGATGCCTTTCGAGGCCGACGCCGTCGAAGTGAGCGTGGCGAAGTTGTCGCCGCAGTTGATGTCCATCCAACTGAGGACCGGACCGAGGCTGTGGGTCGGATACTGGTCGCAGTTGCGCTTGGCGAGGAACTCGGCGGGCCAGCGGTCGTTGCCCGCGGAGTCGAAGAACCAGTGGTCGATGCAGTCGTGGGAGTGGGCGCAGTGGCAGTGGACGATCTCGCCGAGGAGCCCCTGGCGGATCATGTTGAGGACGGCGAGGTTGTCTTGGCGAAAGCTCCAGTTCTCGAGCATCATGCACGGAACGCCGGTCTCCTCGGACGTGTTGACCAAGTCCCAGCATTCTTCGAGCGTGAGGGCGGCGGGCACCTCGACGGCGGCGCACTTCATGTTCTTCATGGCCGAGACCGCCATGGGCGTGTGCCATTGCCAATAGGAGGCGATGACGACGGCGTCCAGGTCGTCGCGCTCCATCATTCTCTCGTAGGCCGTTTCGCTTTCCGAGTAGCCTTCGGGCTTGGGGTGGCCGGCCCTCTCGATCATGCTTTGGGCGCGGCCGACTCGGTCGGCGTAAATGTCGCAAACAGCGGGGAACTCAAGCCCCTTCATGCGCAGCAGCTCCCCCAGAAGGCCCGTCCCGCGGCCGCCGACGCCGACGACGCCGATGCGGACGGGTTTGGCGGGAGAAGGGTCCTTTTGCGCTTCAGCCGAAGCGGGGGACTCTGCGGCGGCGCCGGCCAGAACCGCGGCGGCGCCCGTCGCGGCGCCTGTCGCTGTGCTCACGAGGAATCTACGGCGCGTGATGGAATCAGGCATGGTGCGACGTTCTCCTTGTCAAAGGGTATCACCGTCCTCAAGGCCCCGACTCCCCCGCACGCGGGTATTCATGGCAGAGGTAGCGCCGGCGCGGCTCGTCTTCGTCGATCTCGGGGAAGCGAACGGCATAGTCCGTCAGGAAGGCGTTGTCGTTCCAGTCGTCGCAAACGCTCGACACCTCGCCGCTGATCGTGTACCCGACGCCGTCGATTCGGCAGCCCGTTCCCTCCTCGCCCCAGAACTGATGAACGGTCCGGGGCGGGATGCAGAGGCTCATGCCGGGCGTCAGGCGAATCTTGCCGCCTCCCGGGTGGCGAACCGTCTGCCCGTCCACCTGCACGTCGAACGTTTCGTCCGTCGGCTGTCCGTTCTCGTCGGCCTTCCTGAGCTGCACCAGGATGTTGCCCCCGCCGCGATTGACGATGTCCTCGCGCTTAGACCGATGAAAATGGGCCGGCGCGCGCTGCCCTTCAGGATCGAGGATCAGTTTCTCGGCGTAGGTCTTCGGGTAGCGGTTGTCTCCCGCCCGGCCGTTGCGAAGCGTAAAGAGAGTGCGCCCGATCGTCTCGAAGTCCCCGCTCCCGAAATCGGTCACGTCCCACCCCAGCATGCAATCGCGGATCTCGTCCGCCTCGGAACCTCTGCGCTCCCATTCCTCGATGCTCCAGAACGCGAAGGGAGGGACCTGGATTTGATGCTTCTCGAACGCCTGGATGGCGATCTCGATGCTGCGGTTGATCGTCGAGCGCTTGAGGGGGCGTCCTGGGGCCATGGAGGTTGACGACCGTCCTTTCCAAGTCTTCTCGCGGGAGGACCGTAGCAAATCCCTCCGCACTTGGCAAGGCGAAGTCCCGCGAAGGCCGCCGGTCTTGGGACAACCTTCAGGGCCCCTTTGCCGCCGACGCCATGCAGATCGCCGACGACAAGTCCCAACTGTACTTGCCTCGACTCCCTTCGTAAAGCAGGATGAAACAGTCCTCCGTCTCGAGGAGCGCGGGAAACCAGATCGCCCCGCCGTCGGGACTTCCCGCCGGGCCGCGGCCGAAGATGGGATTGCCGCTATGCCGCTCCCAGTGAACGAGGTCTTTCGATCGCGCGAGGCCGAAGCAATCCGGCTCATCGGCGAGGTACGCGCTGCCGCCGTACATCATGTAGAACCAGCCGGCATCCGCGGACAGGCGTGCAGTCGTGATGGAGAAGGCGTCCCAGGATCCTTCCTCCGGCGAGAACACCGGCGACTCCTGAACTTGGCGGAATTCGAGGCCGTCGTCCGACTCCGCGAGGAAGACGTGGCAGCCTTTCCCGATGCACTTCTGGAAGAGCATGTGGATCTTCCCGTCGTGCGCCACGACGTCGGGCGCGCGGCCCTCCAGGACCTTGCCGTGCTTCTCGAAGCGCTCGCCATCGCGGCTCACGGCGAGTCCCACGCTGTCCGGGCCGCCGCCGACCGCGGAGTAGTACAGGAAAACGCGCCCCTCGAACAGGGCCGCCGCGGGGTCCAAGGCGTGGTGTTCGTCAAAGGCGCCTTTTCCTCCCACGTCGATGATCGGTCGTCCTTCATTAAGGTCTTGAATGCGGACCGATTCGGCGTCCGCCTCGAGGATTTCGGCGACGGCGATCCGGTCGTGGCGCTCGCCGTCGGTGTTCGGCAGGACTCCGTTGCCGCGGTAATAGAGGAGCGTTCTGCCGCGATATCTCAGGATATCCGGGTTGGCCGTCCAGTGGGATTTCCACGGCGCGCCGCCCGCGGGAATCACAGGGTTGTTCGCGGAATGCTCCCACGCCAGGCAGTTGCGCCTGTAATCGCCGCCAAAGAGATTCCAGAAGCGCGCGTTCATGCCTTCCTCAGTTCCCCCAGCTTCCCCGGATCATCTCTTCCCCGGTGAAGAAGCGCAGGACCTGAACCGGTCAAGAGAGGGAAAGGACATGAGTCCCGTTCTTGCAGCCCTACTCCGCCATCAAGCGCTCGAGGTCTTCTCTGGTCAAACCGCATTGCCTCAGGATCCCGAGCAGGGTTCCCTTCGACAAATCGCTGTGCAAAGACACAACGGTTCGGTCGTCCCCTTTTCGGAGGCTGACGTGGCTTCCCCTGCGACGCACTACCTCGAACCCCTCGCGCTCAAGCAAGCGAATCAGGTCGCTTCCTGATAGAACGGGGAGTCTAGGCACGAGCCGTCACCTCGAGGGGATACAGAACGATCTCACCGAGGCTCTCGGGCAGATCTCCCTCGCCAAAGCTCTCGACATAGAGGTCAACCGCTTCCTGCAGGTTGTTCTTTGCCTCGTCAATGGACTTGCCTTGACTCACGACGCCGAGTTCCAGGCAATGGCCGACGTACCAGCCCTCCTCTTTCGTTATGATTCCCGTGAGCTTCTTGGGCATTGGCATATTCCTTTCCGCCACTGAAATCTCCCGCCCGCGACAATGTGGCGTTCTGCTAATCTGATTCCCGTCCCGGCTACTGCGCCCTGTCGAGCGTCCTATACTGCACCGCCTCGGCGACGTAGGCGGGCTGGATGTCGTCGGCGCCGGCGAGGTCGGCGATGGTGCGCGAGACTTTGAGGATGCGGTCGTAAGCGCGGGCGCTGAGACCCAGGGCCGTCATCGCGTGCTCGATCAGGCGGTCGCCTTCGGCGTCGAGGCGGCAGAAGCGCTTGATTTCGCGCGCGCCCATCGAAGCGTTCGCGAAGATGCCGCCGCGGTCGGCGAAGCGACGCGATTGTCGGGCGCGCGCCGCCTCGATGCGCTCGCGAACGACCGCCGACGTCTCGCCGCCCGAAGCCTGCTTCAGCTCCTGGTAGTTGACCGGCGGCACTTCGACGTGGAGGTCGATCCGGTCCATGAGCGGCCCGCTCAGGCGCGAGCGGTACTTTTGGATCTGCTGGTGCGCGCACGTGCATTCGCGCGTGTCGTCCAGAAGGAAGCCGCATGGGCAGGGGTTCATGGCGGCGCAGAAGAGGAAGCGCGCCGGAAACGAGAGCGTCATCGAGGAGCGCGAGATCGTGACGACGCCGTCCTCGAGAGGCTGGCGGAGAACTTCGAGGGCCATCCGCGGCAGCTCGGCCACTTCGTCGAGAAAAAGAACGCCGTGGTGGGCGAGGGAGACTTCGCCCGGCCTCGGCATCGAGCCCCCGCCGATGAGGGCCGCCGAACTGATCGTGTAGTGCGGCGCGCGGAAGGGCCGGGTCGCCACGAGCGCTTGGTTTCTGCCGAGAAGCCCCGCGATGCTATGGATCTTGGTCGTTTCGAGGCTCTCTTCGAGACTCATGCTCGGGAGAATCGTCGGGAGTCGCCGCGCGAGCATCGTCTTGCCGCCGCCGGGCGAACCGATGAGCAAGACGTTGTGGGCGCCCGCCGCGGCAATCTCCATGGCGCGTTTCGCGTAAGCCTGGCCCTTGACATCCTGGAGATCAACCTCGTACGTGCGCTGCCGCTGAAACACGGCTTGGCGGTCCACCGTGTGGGCGAGGATCATCTCTTCGCCGGTGAAGAAGCGCAGAACCTGACCGAGCGCCGCGGCGGGGATCACCTCGATGCCGTCGATCATGGCCGCCTCGGAGGCGTTCGCCTCGGGGACGACGATCCCGCGCAGACCCGAATCGCGGGCGCCCGTGGCGAGCGACAGCACGCCGGGCACGGATCGCACCGCCCCGTCGAGCCCGAGCTCGCCGACGACTGAGTACTCGCGGAAGCGGTCCGGCGGCGCGAACCCCGCGGCGCCCAGCAGCCCCAGCGCCATGGGCAGGTCGAGCGACGCGCCCTCCTTGCGCACGTCGGCGGGCGCGAGGTTGATGACGATCTTGTTGGGCTGGAGATGAAATCCGCTGCTGGAGAGGGCGGAGCGGATGCGGTTGGCGCTCTCGCGGATCGCCATGTCGGGCAGGCCGACGATGTTGAACGCCGGCTGGAGCGCCCGGTAGGCGTCGACCTCGATGTCGATCCGGAGCGAATCGACCCCCAGCACGGCGTGGCTGATAACCTTCGCGATCACCGACGGCGCGTCTCCCCGTCGCAAACCATCTCGGCGCCCCAACGCCCGATCATGTTATCCGCAAGGGGGGCGCCATGCAAGAGAAGAAGCGCGTTTCGGTCTCGCAACCTAACGGCAGGATCACTTGCGGCTATGGAGCGCAACGCAATGGCCGTGACAAGAACGGAAATCCTGTAAAGCGGAGACGGCGTAAGCGCCCTGACGGGCGGGTTCTGTCTGTATCTGAACCCATCGAGACCAAACTGTCAATGACGAATAAGCTCGCTGACGACACCAGGGACTTGCGAAATGAAGTTTCTTGCAGCGCCGGCATCTTGCCGGCGCGTGTTGCCGCCGTCGCGGCGGCATTTGCTCGCTTTCACAACTCCAGCGGTCCCGTCTTCATCCTTGGCCTTCCCCCCTTCATACGTTCCGCGCTCGAGACGCGCCGGTATCTTCTTGGCCGGCGCGGGCGCCTCGGGTATACTGAAGCGCGGTCGATCCTCAGGGAGTTGGCCTCGTGGATCCGCCGCAGTACGCGCCCCGTATGTCCGGTGGTCTGAGAGGACAGAGAGCGCGAACCCCTCCTCACCCGGATTGCGCCAAGATGAGGAAGATCGTTCTCAGGACGGCGCTGCTGGCGCTTTCTCTTTGCGTCGGCTTTGGACTCGCCGAGCTTCTTGCTCGCCTCGCGCTTCCGCCTCCTCAGCAAGTGCTGGTCTCGGTGAAGCGGAAGCCGGCGGGAGGGGATCCAGGCGAGAGCAAGCCGAAGGAGCGCTATGCTTTGCCCCATCACCCCGAAGAGGGGTTCATGTACCTATCCACGCCGGCGGGCAGGCGTCTGCGGCCGAATGCGCGCGTTGTGATAATGGATCATGAGTTAAGCAAGAGAAGGATAGAGATCGAGACAAACAGCCTGGGGTTCCGCAATCGCGAGATTGGGCCGAAGCGGGGAACGCGCATTCTGTTCCTTGGGGATTCCCTCACTTTCGGCGACTACCTCGCGGAGGAAGAGACCTTCGTGCGCCGCGTGGAGGATATGGCGAGACAGGACGCCCGCTCGTGGGAGACGATCAACGCGGGGGTCGGCGCGGTCAGTCTGCAGAACGAACTGGCGATTCTCGTTGAGAGCGGCCTCGGGCTCAAGCCGGACGTCGTGGCGCTATGTTTTTACCTGAATGATTTCGCCGAGTCTCCAGGCGTTGAGGTCCTTCGCGCGCCGGGACCGATGCGCAAGAGTTGGCTCGTTTCCCACGTCGCACAGACTCTGCCTCTGTGGTTCTACAAGACAACCGGACACGGGCGGCGAATGAAGGAGGCGTTGAAGCAGGGCGTCGATCTGGACGCCTGGCGGGAGGAATTCCGAGATTCGGTCCCGCTCGGGTCCGGCGACTACTCGCAGAGCGCGGGCGCTTTCAATTCCCTGATCCTGGAGCGCTTCAGCGACTGGGGCGGCGCATGGAGCCCCCGCGCGTGGGAGTACATGACACCCCTGTTCGAGACGCTCAAAAGACTGTCTGCCGAAAACCGCTTCAGACTGTTCGTTGTCGCCTTTCCCGTGAGATATCAAGTTCAAGCCACGTTCCTCAACGATTTCCCACAACGGGAACTCAAGAGGACCGCCGCGCGTTTGGAGATGCGCGTTCTCGACGTGCTGCCGGTTTTCAGAAAGGCGTACGCTGAGGGAAACAAGAGCCTGTTCTACGATCACTGCCATCCGACGCCCGAAGCGAACGAGATCGTTGCGTCGGCCATCTACGGCTTTCTTTCGGAAGAGCTGGACGCCGACTGAGAGCCGGCGCCATCTTGCTCGCGCCAGCCTCTCTCCGCACGCGGGATCTTGAGGCGCCTCGCCCTTTCCGGATTGGCGTTTGGCGGGGAGGGGAAAAGATGACGCTTGCTCCAAGTGCGCCCGCCTGGGGGCAACATGGACAAACGGTTGACCTATGCGTTTCTCCGTTCGGCGTCGAGGACTTCCCTTACCTTGCGCAGCAGCTCTTCACGGGCATGGGGCTTTGTAATCAACTCCAAGCCTTCGTTTCGGACCTCGGATTCCCGCATGTCGTCAGGCCGGTGTCCGGTGCAGAATAGCACGGCAACGCTCGGGCAAACGGCTCGGATGCGATTGTAGGCTTCAAGACCGCTCATCTTCGGCATGACGGCATCGAGGAGCACGAGACGGATGTTGTCCGGGTTGGCCTTGAAGGTCTCCACCGCTTCCTCGCCGTCGGAGGCGCTGAGCACTTTGTAGCCCACTTCCTCAAGAACGCGCACCATCAACGTGCGCACTATCTCCTCGTCTTCCGCAAGCAGAATGGTTTCAGTTCCTCCTCTTACCCCCTCCTCGATCTCCATCGACAGATCCGCTGAGGCGCTCTCGACCGCCGGGAGGAAAACGTTGAACGTGGAGCCCTCGCCCGGCTTGCTACTGACGTCGACGACGCCGTGATGTTGATGGACGATGCCGTGAACGGTTGAAAGGCCCAGTCCCGTTCCCTTCCCAACCTCCTTCGTTGTGAAGAAAGGCTCAAACACGCGCCGAACCGTTTCCTCGTCCATGCCGCACCCCTCGTCCGCAACAGAGAGGAGCACGTAACGACCTGGTTCGACCCAGGGGTGTTTTTCCCTCATGGATTCTTTCAGTTCGATATCGTTCGTTTCGATAGTGATAATCCCTCCGTTGGGCGTCGCGTCTCGCGCGTTGAGGCATAGGTTCACGAGAACCTGGCCGATCTGTTGAGGGTCGGCGTGGACGATGCCTTTGCTTTGTCGAACGATCCGGATCTGGATATGCTCGCCGATGATGTGCCGGAGCATTTTCACCACGTCATCGATGACCCGGTTGAGATCGAGATTCACGGGTTTCAACACCTGCCTTCGTCCGAAGGCGAGCAGCTGGCTGGTGAGAGCGGCTGCCCTCTCGGTAGCCTTGCGAATCTGTTCGAGGTCGCGCGCGGCCTGGCTCTCGGGGTCCAATCTCCTCGACGTGAGTTGGGCGTAACCGAGGATCGCCTGCAAGAGGTTGTTGAAATCATGCGCGACGCCCCCGGCTAGTTGCCCCAGGGCCGAGAGCTTTTCCGTCTGGATCATCTTGCGGTGCGTTTCCTCCAACTGTTTCTCCTGGAGACGCACCGTCCTTTCCAGGTTCCTGGCGGCGTGGCGGGCCTGGCGGAGCAGGCGGGAGTTCCCGACGGCGTACCCCACGTGTCCCAGAAGAACGGACAGGAATTGCTGATCCTGGCTGTTGAACGTGCCTCCCGTGGCTTTATCGGTGAGCGCGACCATCCCGATCGTTGAGTTCTTCGCTTTCAAGGGCATGATAAGAAATGAGGAGGTGTTGTAGCGCTCCCAGTTGTTCGGGCGTTGCGTTGCCGGCGCCTTCTCGATGTCCTCGACCAACATGGGCTCCCCGGTCTCGATGACCTGTTTGCCGAGGCAGTTTTCCAAGGAAATGGGCCCCGGAGGTTCGGACCCCTTGCCTTGAGAGGCGACCACCTCCAGTCCCGCGCCGTCTTCGCGCATCAGCATGACGGTCCCGATTCTGGCGTGCGTGGCCGCCATCGCCCTGCGGAGAACGAGAGCGAGAAGCTCCTTGATGTCGGGGATCTTCGCGGTGATCTCAGCGAGTTCGGCCAGGGTCGCGAATTGCCGGATGCAATCTTCCAACTGCGTCGCGTTCTCTCCGAACTCGAGCGTCAGGTGGTTGAGCGCGCCGATGATCTCCGCTATTTGCCCGAACTGGCTCGCGTCATCTCGAACCCGAAGGGCGCCCGCTTCGCCGGATGAGATCCTCTGCAAACCGGCAAGGACGTTCCGGACGCCCCGCAGCACGTTCCAGAGAAGGATGCAGCCAAGGACAACGAGCAGGAAGAGGGAAACCAGGATGAGCGACCTCCATCCCTGAAGGTCCTCCCGAAACAGATAGAAGACCAGAAGGGACGGAATAATAACTAATAATGCAAGCGCCTGCAAACCGGTGCGGAACAAGCCGGTCGGTCCCTGCGCGGAATCGCGTTCTCTCTTCATGGCGCTCTCCTCGACCGCGACCTCTCGCCTGACGAACTCGGGGCTATCTCGCGGGCTTTTCGTCTCCCCGCTTTTCCATCGTCCTCCCTGGCGCTCCCTCGCGGATAGTGCCCGACCCTCCGGGCTCAGTCAAGGCGAAAAGGGGAGGCGACGTTAGCCGCGACGGCGCCATCCCAAGGCCCTTCGGCGGCGCAAGCCGCGCCAGTCAAGGACATCAACGCTGAGGAACGGGGCGGAGACGACGCCATTCGTCAATGGGAGTGGCGCGTTTCTCCCCACAGACGACGACCAAACCCATGGCCCGGAACTCCGGAGAAGTCGGGGCCCCGAGGCGGCAATCGACTGGAGCGTAGATCTGGCGGGGTTTAGGGTGGTGGGCCTAGGTGGGGTCGAACCACCGACCTCCCGCTTATCAGGCGAGCGCTCTAACCAAGACTGAGCTATAGGCCCATGCCCCCAACGGGGGAGGGGAAGCAGAAAGTAGTCCGGCGCGCCCGAAGAGTCAAGGGGAAATCTGACCGTGCGGCGAGAGGCCGTCGTTATGGGTTCGGCGCGTCGGCGGCGACGGCGCGGAGGAGGTCGGCGAAGGCTTGGTCGTCGTCGAGGACTTCATTTGGCGCGATGGCCAGGCGCTCGATGCGCTCGCGGATCGCGTCGCGAGTCTTGCGAAACTCCTCGAGATGCTCCTCGATGCCGAGGACCTGCGCCGTGCTCGGGTCCTCGAAGCCCCAGTGCGCGCGGACGGGCAGGAGGCTCCCCGGCTTGGCGGGCCAGTAGGGGCACGATTCTTCGCGGGCGTAGTTGCACAGGGTGATGACGGCGTCGAGTTCCCGGCCTTTGAACTCGTCCCACGACTTCGATCGCAGTCCGCGGGTGGAAACGTTGAGTTCCGCCAGCGCTTGCAGCGCCATGCCGTGGACGAAGCCGGCGGGGAACGAGCCGGCGCTGAGGGCCTCGAAGCGTCCGGCGCCCCGGTGATTCAGGAGCGCCTCGGCCATCTGACTTCGCACGCAGTTGCCGGTGCACAGAAACAGGATGCGGCGCATTTCTCCCTCTCCGCCCTCCGGGGCCGCGCCAAGAGCCGACGACCCAGGCGGAACGCCTGCTTCGTTCCGGTCCCCCATCCCCGGGATCAGCCCGGAGACCCCATTGGGGCCCGCGGGGGGCAAGCGTGGCGTTTTCCCCCGGAACGGGGCGCCGGGGCAACCGGCGACGGGCCGGTCGCTGAATCTCGCACATCCCGCTGCCCCTGTCACCCTCGAAAAAAAAGGGGGCCGCTCCTGCGTGCCGCCTCGATCCTTCATCCACGGCGCCCTCGGGGCCTCCGGCAGTTGGCGCCGCGCGTCGAGAGCCCTGAAGGGCGGCCAGGACAAAGGCGGGGGCGGCCTTGGAAGGCGCGCAGGTCGCCGCGTTTCGTCATCCGGCGGCGCGGCCCAGCGCGCCAATACAGCGCGCAACCGGTCGACTGTCAGAACGCCGCGAGTTTCTGGACCGATCCGCGTCTTTTCCCTCCTCGAGTTTCCATTTGCATGGAACGCAGCAGAGACGCCGCTCCCTCAAGCGCGTCGAGGGCGTCGTCGTGGTCGGCGTTGGGGAAACTCTGCATCTGCGCCCAGAAGGGTTCCGGGAGGTCGTGGGCGAAGCGGAGCCAGCCGTTGGTGACGAGGGGCTCGAGGGTGGCGATGCGCATTTCCTTGTTTTGGCTGTGGTGAACCTCGCGGATGGGGATCTGCCAGGGGCGGCCTGCCTTTTTGCGGCGCTCGCGTTCTTCTTCGATCGGGAGAAGAAGGAGTTGCTGGAAACAGTTCGTTTCGAGGCCGAAGAGGGCGTAGGTCCATTTCTCGTGGAGGTCGAACATGGCGGCGATCTGCTGGGTGGGACTGGCGCGTTTCAGCCAGAGGTCGAGAACGTAGAGGCAGCCCGCGCGATCGAGGCCGCACGTGGCGATGGCGGCGCAGTCGCCTCTGTTGCGGCCGGCGGCCCGTCCTGTGGCCGAGTCGAGAAAGCCGGCGATGGTGAGGTCGGAGATCTGGACAATGTCGGGCGTTTCAGATGACAACCGCGCATACCCTCCTCTCTTTTGGCGCTCCGCAGGGTCGACGGGCAAGATCCTCGGCGCTCCTCTGCGTTCTCCGCGCCTCTGCGATCCAGAAGGGAGTCAGAATCAGGAGAGGAATGCCGGTTGCGGGACGGGACTACGCGCGGCCCAGAACACGGATCCTTTCTCCTTCCAGTTTGAAGCGAACGGCGCGTGAGAGGTCAAAGAAGGCGTCTTGCCCCGCGCCGGGCTCGTTCTGCTTTTCTTTGGAAAACGCCGCGCGGCCCATCGTGACCATCTGGCACATGAGATCGTAGTAGTCTTCCTTTGCCTGCCAGAGAACGCGCGTGCCGCGAAGCATGTCGGCGCGGCGGCGGTTGAAGAATTCGCGCGCCGTTTCCAGACGCTTCCCGTCCTCCAGGTTCGCGTACAACTCCCGCCACCGCTCCCAGAGATCCTGGCGTTCGGCGAAGCGCTCGATGCTGCGAAAAACGCGAGTTTCGAAATCGGGGCGCTTCAGGAGGTTCGCCAGGAGCGAGTCGGGGTGCAGCAACGTCCCGACGATCTCAATTGCGGTATAGGAATCGCCGATGCTCTCGATGACTTCGTTGTACCAATCGAGGAGCTGCTCGCGTTGCTCGGCGCTACGGACGGCTTCGCTGTCCTCGACGTCGTCGAGAAGCACGAGCGTGGGCCGCCACTGCCGATAGGAGACGCCGCGCAGCTCCGTGCCGGCGGAGAAGACGTCGATCTGGACGTCGTTGACGTTGATGCCGGCTGCGCTCCACGTTCCCCTGCAAGCGAGTTCTTCGGCGAAGTACGCCGCGAGCCGTTCGTTCGTTTCGAGTTCGGTCTTGATATTGCGCAGGCGCTGCCGCGCCTGTTTGAGGGTCGCTGAAAGGATGATGATGTATCCCTCCCGGCCGTAGAGGGTCGCGTGAATGGGGAAGACAAGGGTCTCGAAAGTGGACTTGGCCGCGCCGCGGGGCGCCGCGATGGCCGCGCGGCGGCGTGGACGCCGTTCGATCGGGCCGCGGCGCAGAGCGGCGCGGTACAAGCGGAAGAGCTCGCGATGCATGCGTCCGAAGGGAAGGCGGACGTGGCGAGGGAAACAGTGCGCGGCGAAGAGCTGAATATCCCTCTCACACATCTCCCTCGTCAGGAGTCTCTTCTGATCCGTTACTTTCTTCGAGGAGCTTAAGTATGCGAGAGATCTCTTGGTCGTCCATGGGGTCGGCGTTTTCTTTGCCTTGGTTTCTCTTGGCATCGCGAGAAGAGACCTCCAACTTGATCGCGTCGAGATGGATCGCGCGGCGCGCGTCCTGAATTCGCTTCAACACCGTGACTGCCGCGTTCAGTTCCTTGAGGTCCGGCGCCTGGGTTTCCTCCGTGTGAGGAGCCGCCGCGCCCCCCTCGGCGCAAGCCGCTTGACGACCCGCCGGACGGCGCTGGGCGAAATAGGCGTCGACCAGAGTCTCCGCTTCTTCCCAGAGGGAGTCGTAGCGTTCGAGAACTTCGCGAAAATGCCGCATGGATGATCTTTCTCCTTTCGGTCCCGCGGTCGACTCGTTCGCGGATTATAGGAGGGGAAGCCGGGATGAGGCCATTCCCATGGGACGCCCAAAAGAGGCCTATGCGAACATGCGAACAGGTTGGGGGCGGAAAACTCCGGCTTCCGGCTCCCGGCGCTGGTCGGTCTTTGTCGAGCGCCGAGCAAGGGGAGGCGCAGGGAGCCGGGGATGGAAACGGGGGGGCCGGGGGGATGCGAAGGAGCGGCGATTCTCAGAGCGCGCGCGGAAAGGCTCCGGAGGAATGCGGGGGCAAGGCGGCATGGGCGTCCCGCCCATGTTTTCCCGGGAATCCACGGGCAGGATGCCCGTGCCACTCCCGCCTGCCGGGGGGCAGGTCGTCAACCTGTCTCCCTTTCGCGCACGCTCTTAGACCAGCCCCGCCTCCGCGGCCAGACGAAGATAGAGACTCTCGACCTCTTCGACCATCTTGTCGAGACTGAAGTCTCTCGCCCGCTCCGCGGCGCGTCTCCCGATCGTCTCGCGAGCCATGGGATCATCGACCAGCTGCAAGACGGCGCCCAGCAGAGCGCGCTCGTCGCGGGGGGGGACGATCAGGCCGCTCCTTCCGTGCTCGATGGCCTCGGCGTTGCCGCCCACGTCCGTCGCGATGACGGGAAGTCCCGCGGCCATCGCCTCGATCAGCGCATTGCTGAAGCCCTCCTTGAGCGAGGGCAGAACGGCGATGTCGGCCGCTTGGAGCAATTCGGGAATGTCGTCGCGTCTGCCGAGAAACACGATCCGGTCCATCAAGGCCTGACGTTTCGCCTCGACTTCAAGATCCTCCCGCAGGGGACCGTCGCCGGCCACCAACACAACAACGCCCGAGCGTTGACTGCCCGCTTCGCGGGCGATCTTCAAGAGCGCCTGGGGGTTCTTATGCGGCGTCAGGCGGCCGTGATAGATGATGGCGAGATCGTCGGGCTCGAGCCCCAGGGCCCTGCGCACGGCCCCGCGCTTCGATCGATCGGCGAAGAGGGCGGTGTGCACGCCGTTGCGGATGACGACGACTCTCTCCGGGCGCATCCCGAGGTTGCGGATGACGTCTTGGCGGACGCGTTCCGAGACCGCGATCGCGACCGTCCGCCATCGGCAAAGAAAACGGTCGACCCAGCGCTGACGACGCGTCTCCCACGTGTTGACGTTGTGCACTTGCGCGATGACGACCGGCACGCGCGCCAAGCGCGCCGCGATCGTGGCCGGCACGTTCGAGCGATACATGTGCGCGTGGACGACGTCGATTCCGTGGCGGCGCATCAGACGAGCCAGGTTTCGCAAGCCGGAGGGCGAGAGCCGCGACCGTAGCGGGCACAGGTCGACAGGAACGCCCATCTCCTCCAGCGCGTCGGCGAGCGGACCCCGTTCGCGGAGGCAGACGAGACGCACGCGGAACTTCCGACGATCCAGCCTCGGCAAGACGGCGAGGATCTTGCGCTCGATGCCGCCCACGGGCAGCCACGTGATGACGCGCATGACGTTCAAGGGGCGTTGCGGTTGTCCGAGGCTCACGGCTGCTTCACCGCGGGAACTTGCCATGCTCCGATCCGACTCCCGCAATCGTAGCAAGGGGCGGCACGAGGGGAAAGGGCAAAGTTCCCTCGGCCGGTGAGGTTGCACCGCCGCGCATTGTGTCTCGCGGCCCCTCTTCGTCCGCGAATCGGGCGAACGTCGCGGAAGAGATGCACGGGCGGGAGATTCGCGCGGTTTGCGTCATTCGCGAATCGCGATCTGAGGCGAGGGAGAAGCCGAGACCATGTGGGAGAGGGGATTAGTGCGAGAGCGCGTCGAGAATCCCGCGGATGGAGAAGCGGGCGCCGCAGATTGCGGTGTCTGAAGCGCCGTAGTAGATCGTCAACTGATCCCCGTCGACAATGTGCCCGTTCGTGAAGACAACGTCGCCGACGAACCCCCGTCGCTCGTACTCCTCGACCGGCTCCATGATCGGCTCCTCGGAACGAGCCAGGACCCGAGAGGGGTCCTCCAGGGCGAGGAGAAGGGCGCCCAGGCAATACCGTCCGGCGTTGTCGGCGCCATGGTAGATCGCGAGCCAGCCCTCGTCCGTGCGAATCGGCGACGCGCCGGCCCCGACGCGGTTGGAGTCCCATTTCCCTCGACGTGTTGCGGCGACTGCGCGGTGTCCGCCCCAGTGAATCAGGTCGGGTGAATGGGCAAGCCAGATGTATGGCCCGCCGATCGCGCCGGCGCTTGGGCGGTGGAGGCAGTAGAAGTTCCCGCGGATCTTTTCCTCAAAGAGCGCGCAGTCTTTGTTCTCCGGCGGCACGATCACGCCGCGGCGCTGGAACGCCTTCCAGTCGCTGGTAGTAGCCATCCCAACCGCTATGCCGAATTCGGAGACGACCGTGAAAGTGAGACAATAGGTCCCGTCGATCCGGGCCACGCGGCAGTCCTCGAGACCGAACGTCTCCATTCGCCCCTCCCCGATCAGCGCGGGCTCTTCATCCACAATGAAACGAACACCGTCCGCGCTCCAGGCCAGGCGAAGATGAGAAAGCGTTGTCAGGTAGGTCTTGCCCCTGTACTGGAAGACCCGCGGGTCGAGGCGCGAGAGATCTGGATCGTCCGTTCGGAACTCGAGCACTCGAACGCCGTTCTCGGCGCAAGGATCCAAAACGGGCGTGCTGACAAAACCGTCGCGGGGCGCCGGCCGCTCGGCCACGCGCAGGAGAAGGCCTGTTCTTTCCTGATGACGAAAGGCGCCGGGATTCAGCACACACTCCACGCGCAGCCCCTCGATGCTGGGTCTGACGTCTTCGGGTCGCAGGAGCGGATTCTCCGGGAATCGTTCAGCCAAGTCCGTCATCGAAGGTTCTTGATCCGGCGATGCGGGTTGCGGAGCGGGCCTCTCACGTCAGGGCAACACGGTCCGGAAGAAAGCTCGCCCCAAACAAGAATGGAATCTTGTTTGGGGCGATGTGGGGGTGTGCAACATGTCTCCATGTTACACAGAAAGAGATGAACTGCACGTTCAGCCCTTTCAGGGAATCGGCCGGGCTGCCGATCCAGGCAGATTATCCCTCTTTGCCGGGGGACATCTCAAGGGTTTTTTCGGTTTTTTCTTGGCGGCGGCAGGATGAGGGGAGCCATCGGCATAGATTGCTGATTATTCTATGCTTACGACGTCGTACTGCTCGATGTGATAGTCCTTGTTCTCGACGAAGTTCAGGGCCGCGCGGCCGCGATTGGCGATGGCCCGAGCGGCCTCTAACATCTCGTTTTCCAAGTATCTACGCATGTCCGGATGGACGGTGATTTGCAGCGATCTGGGCTTGGGAGTCTTTCTCAGCGCGGCAAGCATCTCGTACTTGATGTTCTTCCAGATATGCCGCTCGGCGAGCACTCGGCCCGAACCTTTGCAGTAGGGACATTTCCCGAAGATCACATTCGCAAGGCTTGGACGCACACGCTTGCGCGTCATCTGTAGCAATCCGAACTCGCTGAGGGAGCCGACGGCGGTCTTCGCGCGGTCCCGTTTCAGAAGATCCTTGAAGTGGCGCACGAGGACTTTCTGGTTCTCGCGGTCCTTCATGTCGATGAAGTCGATAACGATGAGTCCGCCCACCTCGCGCAGACGCAGTTGCCGAGCGGCGGCCTCGGCGGCCTCGAGGTTCGTCTTGAAGATCGTCTCTTCCTGGTTGTCCTTGCCGACGAACTTCCCGGTGTTGACGTCGATGGCGATCATGGCCTCGGTTTCGTCTATGATGATGTGGCCGCCGCTCTTGAGCCACACTTTCCGGCGCAGAGCTTTCTGAAATTGGTGCTCGACTTCGTACTTGTCGAAAAGATTCTGGTCGGTGTCGTCGTAAACCGCGACTCGGTCTTTCACGTCGGGCATCATCGACGCGAGGTCCCGCCGCAACACGCGCGCGTGGGGCTTGGAGTCAATGATGATCTCGTCAACGTCGTCGGTCAGTTCGTCCCGCACCAGGCGCCCCAAAATCTCATGGTCGTCGTAGATCAGGCTTGGCGCCGTCTGCTGGGCGCTGCTCCGGCGGATGCGCTGCCACAGCTTCTGCGACTTCTTCACGTCCAGGCGGATCTCCCCCTCGTCGTGATCCAGACCCGCCGTCCGCACGATGAAGCTTCCTTCGTCGGCTTTCAGATCGCGCAGAATCGCCCGCAGCCGACGGCGCTCGCCCTCGTCCTCGATCCGTCGCGAGACGCCGCCGCCGTTCTTCTCGCTATTGGGAAGAAGAACCAGGTAGCGACACGGTATGGAGATATAGCTTGTGACGCGCGCCCCTTTGGCGCCGATCGGTTCCTTGCTCGCTTGAACGAGGATCGAGTCGCCAACCTTGATCTCTTTGCGCTTCTTCTTGCTTCGAGTCGCCGAGGACTTGCGCGCCGCGCCTTCAGGACCGTCCGCTTCCTTCGCGACGCCTCTGCCCGGCGTCGAGCCCGGTTCCGAGCGTCCCGGCGCTCCTTTGGAGGCGGCGCCGTACTCGCTGCTAACGTCGGAGAAATGAAGAAAGGCGTTGCGCGCTTCGCCGATGTTCACGAAAACGGCCTGGAGTCCGGGAACGATGCTCTCCACTCGCGCCTTGTAGACGTTGCCGACGATGCTTTTCTCGTCGATCTGCTCAATGAAAAGCTGGGAAAGCTGGCCGTCCTCCAAGACCGCGACACGAATGTCTTTGTCTTCGACATTGATAAGGACTTGCTTTTTCACTATCGTCTGGATCGCCCCTCTCGAGGGTACATCGGCGGGAGTCGACTGTATCGCCGGCGCCCATTGCACAATCCCATTATAGAGCGCAGCTTGACCAGTGACAATATCTAAATCCCGAAAGGCGCGCTCTCCATCGGACCTCGCGCGTGCGCTCGCTCGGGGACCAACAACCCTCCCCCCGCCGCACGCGGTCGCGCAGAAACGCTTCTCGGCGGAAGGGCCGGAGCAGCCGGCGATGGGCGCGCCTTGAGGAGTAGACCGCCGCACAGTTGCGTCCGATGTTCAACAACTTGAACACTCCTGCGGGAACTGTCGCACCATCGGCGTCTCGGCTTGGCTGCCACTGCGACTTCGGCTGCCCCTTCGGCGAGCGCGGGGCGGAGAAGTGTGCGTCGGTGTGTCAGAACGGCCCGAGAGGGCGCCGGGGCAAAGGCAGACCCTTCCGCAAACGTGCCATTTCGGCTCATGCAGAACCCGCAGACATCGGCGCATTCCCGGTTGTCCATCCTCTTGGACACTCGTGCCACACTATGGCCACCGTGTGCCACAGCGCCAGCGCTTGGCAAGGAGATCCTAGTAAGTGCAATGAAATGAGGTCTTGACGGGAGCAGATGGGGCCGTCATCCAGCTCACACCCGTCATGGGAATGTGGACTATGCTCCCTTCCTGTGCGGCAAAAGCGCCTCATGTCACCCGTGTGACACAGTTCCGGGGACCCGCTGGGTCCTTCGCCAGACCTGTTGCACAAAGTCGGAAGCATGCAAGTTTGGCAAACTCAGGCGTTTGCGTCTTTGCGTGCCGAATGGTGAAGTGATTGGCATAGATCGTGCGATCTTTCCGAATACGCTGAGTCACCTGTCTGAAGTCTGAACGGCAGCGGCTCATCATCTGTACAATCCAACCCTGTAGGTATCCAACCACTAACCCAAAGAGCAGCCATTGACCCACCAAAACTCCCTCCCTGTCGCGCCGGCTTGGTTGTTCGTCGGCGCGACGTCCTTTTTGGGGGACACGCGATTGGCCGGAGCGCCCCGTGAAGGTCCGCGGATTCCGTTCACCTCCGCAGATGATCACGCCTTCTTGCCATTACCAGCCGGTCGGCTGACGGGGCCCGAGTAGGCGCTTCTTCATGGACCGCATGGCATTCCAAAGAGGCGGAGGGAGCCTGCGTTTCGCCCAGGGAGGGAAAAAGCGGCGCACGTGGGTCAGGGCGGCCCGCAGGCGAACGGGCCAGAGCAAGGTCCGGAGCAGGGCCGGCCGGGCCATTAGCCAGCGCCGGCGGCTCATGGTCACAAGGCGTTTGCCGGGCGCGTGCGGTTGGCGCGACAGGAGGTAGAGAACGTTGTAGGCCTCGTGGTTCGCCGCGGCGGGGCCCGTCGGGCGGGCCGTGTCGTTGAGGATGCCGATAATCCGTGTGGCGGGGAATACGGAGAGTTTGCTGAGCCCGCCGTTTAGGCGCGCGCCGCAGGGAAGGTCAACGAGCAACTGCAGCGTATCGCGGCAGTCCTGGTCGGTCTCGAGGGGGTTGTTCGTTATGACGTCGACGTTGACGTCCGCGCCGAGGCCGATCAACTGGCGCGCCGTGTCAATGATGGCTTCGCGTTGGCTTCTCCTCCCATAGATTTGCTCGAGAACGCGGCGGCTTCCGGACTGGATCCCGAGCGTCGCCCAGTGCATTCCAGCGTCTCGGAGCATGGCCAAGGTCTCGGTGTGGAGTCCTTGGGGGTGGACGTAGCACCAGAACGGGAGCCCCACCTCCTGCTTGTATCTTTCGCAGAATTCCGTCAGCCATTTGCGGTCTATGCTGAAGACGTCGTCCTGGAAGTTGACGCGGTTGATCGGATGAACTGCTCGTGCGGCCACGAGTTCTCCCACAACGTGATCGACGCTGCGGCGCCGCACGGGGGGTTGGCCCTCGTAGAGACGCTGCAGGGCTTCGTTGCAGCAGTAAGTGCAAGCAAAAGGGCATCCGCGCGTCGAGCTGATCTCGTAGAGGAGCTCGAAGTTGCTGATGGCGGGGTCGTCGCGGATCACGACGTCGTTCTCGATCGTGTACTTGCCCTGGGGGGACGTGTCCATGTAGGGCAGAGCGTCGAGAACGCGGAACAGCGGGCGGGGAGGATTGCGGAAAGCAGGACAGCCGCCGCCGCGCTTCCCCCAAAGGTTGGGAATCCCATCCCACGATTCCCCCCGGTCCAATGCGCGCGCAAGGTCCACTATGGCCCCTTCCCCTTCGCCGCGACAGACGAGATCGCACGCCTGGAGAGAGCGGTCGGGCTCGAGAGTCGGACCGATGCCTCCCCAGATGACCGGGGTGCGGAGACGGGCTTTGATGTCGCGGGTCAGTGTGGCGGCGACGGCAAGCGTTACGGACCGCAGGGAGAAGGCGATGAGGTTCGGCGCGAGTTCTCGGATCAGATTGACGAGCAGGCGGCGTTCGGTTTCGCTGACCGGCGCCGAGATGCTCATGACCGTGTCGCGTCCAAGCAGATCCACACCCTCGTGCAGCATCTCGTCCAGCGGCGTTTGCACGGAGGACTTCAGAACGGTTCGGTACTTCTTGAAGTAGATGACCGAGACCCGGTGGCCGTCGGCCTTGAGGACCGAGGAGAGCTGGCGCAGGCCCATCGCGCCTTGGTCGTAGAGAGTCAGGAACAGCACGTGGCTCATCGGCGGGGGGCCTTGGGATTGGCAGGGGAGGTTTGCTCGCCGTCGGTCCGCGAACGGGAGCGAATCAGCATTCTCCGGATGGCCTCGGCAATCCGCTCGGGACGGATCTGGCCCATGCAGTCGCGCCCGAGCGGACAGGTCTCCTCGAAGCAGGGAGCGCATAGCTCATTGACTTCCAGCGCCTCTTCGTTCGGGAACTTCGGGAGGAGACTCTTCGGCCTGGGGCCAAACAGGCACAGAACCGGCGTTCCCATGGCCGACGCAACGTGGCGGGGCCCGGAGTCGATTCCGACGAAAAGCGCGCACCGGCGAAGCATCTCGGCCTGAGCGCGCATGCCGGCGCAGGTCACCGTCACATTGGGCAGGTTTTCGAGCGGCCGCGTGTGCTCGCGGTCGCGTTTGTAGCCGAGCACGAGAAAGCGCTGGCCCTCGAGAATCCGCGTCACCTCAGTGGCCGACTCGGGGCTCCAGCGCTTCGAGGGGGACCCGCGGGAGTAGAGATGCAGGGCGACGGGGAGCGGGGGGCGGCCCAAGCCGCGACGTTTGAGGAACCGCCGAGCGCGCCAGGCGGCGACGGCCCCCGGCTCAAAGTCGTAGCGGTAGGAGTCGGCCTGCACGCCGGCGATGCGGCAGAAAAGCTCGGGGTAGTGCGTTCCGCTCTCGTGCAGGCGTCTCCAGGCCTCCTCCCGCGCCAGGAAATCGTGACTGTTCCCGTCCGGCTGGAGCCGACCATCTATCCATTGGTGGCCTCTGCGTTCTCTGGCCGGGATCGCCTGGCAGATGCGCGCGGCGTCCTCCACCTCATGCAGGTTAATGAGGAGATCGTAGGTCTCGCGCGCCCACCGACCGAGCGCTGCGGGATCTCGGTAGCGCAGACCCACCACCCGATCGACGTAAGGATTGCCGCGCAGGAGGAAACGCCACTTCCTCATCAGGACGTAGGTGACGTGGCTGCCGGGGTGCTTCTTCTTGAGCGCCCGAAGGGCGGGGGTCGTGAAAAGAATGTCGCCCATCGCGCCCGGACGCACGACCACGATCTTCACGGCATCGCTCTTTCGGCGGGACTTTGCGGAGCCCGGCGGCGTCGCCGGACCACGCGCGCAGGGCGCCCCCCTTCGAAGCGCATGTTCCCACGGGGTCTTTGACTTCGCAACTCGTTTTCCCCTATAATCACGCGGTCGGCCGTCTGAAACGGCCGGCGCTCCTGCCGAAGCGATGACCCGGAATCAAGACGCCCCCGATCTCGCCCCCGATGCGTCCGTTTCGATCGGTTCCACCGGCTGCGGACGTTGGCTGAGGGCCGCGTGTCCTCTCGCGCCCCTGGCGTTGACGGCTTTTCTCATGGCGTCGCTCGCCCGCTATCCCTTTGAGCGGGTGCGCGCTGCCCTTTACTTCCCTTACCAGCTGGACGCCGAGGAAGGACACATTCTGAGCCAAGCCCTGCGACTGGCCAAGGGCGATGGCCTTTACCGTTCCATCGCGTCTCCCCCCTACGTCGTGGACAACTACCCGCCGCTCTACCCGGCCCTGTGGAGCCTTTTCGCGCGCTTCGCGGGCGTCTCTCTCGCGCCGGGGCGATGGATCTCGGCCATGGCGGCCCTCGCCGCGGCTTTGGCCATCTTCATCCTCGTACTGGGAAGTGTGGGAACGAAGGAATGGCGAAGACTCCTCGGTTGGCGCACGCGAGAAGCGGAACCGGATTTCCTTCCGGCCCGTGGGCTGCGAGTCTCCCGAGCGGGACAGTTGATTCTCCTGGCGTGGACTTGCCCGTTGCTGTTCCTTACCTCCCGTTCTCTTCTGCGGTGGGTGGCTTACGCGCGGGTCGATCTGTTGGCGGTGGCTCTCGGCGTATGGGGGCTGGCGGTTTTCGGGTTCTGGGGCCGAAGGCGCGGTCAGCGGCGAGGGCTTGTTGTCGCCGTTTTCCTTTTCGGGCTTGCCTTGTTGGGCAAGCAGACGGCCGTCGCCGCGCCGGCGGCGTGCTTCATCTGCCTTCTTCTCAGCGGCCGCCGCCGCGCCGCGGCGGGATTTGCCGGCGCCATGGCCGGCGTCGTTGGCCTGCCAATCCTACTCTTCTGCGCCATGACCGGCGGGCGCTACTGGCTGCACACGGTCGCCTATAACCGTAACGTCATGTACTGGCACGAGCTGCGGGGGTGGGCCCAGATCCTCTGTTTGCTGTACGCCCCCCTCCTCGTTGCCGTCGCCATCCTCTTTCTCGGCGTGCTTGGGCGCGTATGGATGGCCGCCCGAAGCGTTCTCTCAGATGGCGGGATGGCCCGACGGGTCTCGGATGGCGCGGCCCCCTCGAAACGCCTTCCCCCGACCGTCACGCTGTATCTGCCCTATCTTGTCATCAACGGCTTCTCGTTGGCATCCCTGGCCAAGGCGGGCTCAGCCGAGAACTACCTGCTCGAGCCCGCGTGCGCCGGGGCGATCTTCCTGGGGACCTCCTTGGCCGATCTCCTCGGCGGCGGTTCTTCCTTTTCTGCATCGCGGGTGACGAGAAGCGGGCCGCGCCCCTTCGCGGGCGGATCGAGGCATTTCGCCGCCGCGATGGTTCTGGCGATGGTTCTCTGGCATGCGGCGCGCTTCACCGCAGTTGTTGGCCCCGCGGAGGTTCGCTCTCGCCGGCCACCGAGGCTCTTCCGCGGAATCGAGAGGGACCTTTTTCTTGCCGCTCCCCAGCCGAATGTCTCCGCGCTGATGCAAGGCAAGCGCGTCGTCCGCGAGATTCAGGCGCGACCCGGTCCGGTGCTGTGCGAGGACCCCATTTATGCTCTGAAGGCGGATCGGCCCGTTCTCTTCCAGCATTTCATCATGACCCGACTAGCCGCCGAGGGGAAGTGGGACGAAGGACCGCTGATCGCTCAGATTGAGGGCGGCGAGGTCTCCCTCATCGCGACCAACGTCGATCTCGCCGACGAGGGCGCCTACTTCGACCGTTACTCTCCCGCCTTTCGCCGGGCCGTGCGCGAACGCTATGCGCTTCTCGAGAAGCTCGACCGAAAAGCGCCCGGGCTCGGACCGATCTTCCTTTACGTCCCCCTTGCCGAGGAGGAACGATGGCGCCGCGCCGGGCCGATTCCCGGCCAACTCCCGATTAAAGAAGAACGCTCACAAGGCCGAAAAGACTCTTGAACGCCCCCTATCGACGGGGGGGCGTCTCTCCGTGCGCGACGGCGCCGTTGCGGGTTGCCCAGACCCAACGGATCCGCTCGATGAGAAGGGGGCTGGGGGTTCTCCTCTTTGGCTGGAACAAGCCTGAAAACGCGAATCCTTCTTCCGTTAAGCGCGGCGCTGGCGCTCCTTCTCGCCGCGTTTGTCGCGGCCACGTACTGTCTTGAGAGGGCCCAGATCGAGAGCGACGTCGCCAGTCGTCTGCACTTCGTCGACGCGCTTTTCCGCGAGAAGTTCGAGACAGATGCGGAGGCCATGAGCGCCATCGTTGAGGTCCTGGAAAAGGACGCAACGCTGGCGAAGCACATGGCGGCGCGCGACCGGGAAGCCTTGCTGGCGTACTGCGCCCCGATCTCGCGCGATCTGCGCGAGCGACACGGCATCACGCACACCTGTTTTCATACGCCGGACCGAAGGAATCTCCTCCGAGTCCACAACCCGGACGACTACGGGGATCTGGTGGACCGTTTCACGATGCGCGCCGCCGCGGAGAGCGGCCGGCCGTCCCACGGCATCGAGATCGGCAACCTGGGAACTCTTACTCTCCGCGTGGTCCATCCGTGGATCGTGGGGAACGAGACGATCGGCTTCATCGAACTGGGGAAGGAGATCGGCCACATCACGCCGGAGATTCACGAGGTCCTGGGGGTGGAGATCTTCGTCAGCATCGACAAAGAGCGTCTGGACCAGAAACGCTGGGAAGAGGGCCGCGACCTGTTCGGCGCCGGCGGCCGATGGAACGAACTCCCCCGCGCCGTCGTGGTGAATCGGACCCTTGAAGAGATCCCGCCTGAAGCGGCGGAGTTCTTGTCGGCTCCCCGCGAACAGCGCGTGGGCTCGCGGAAAGCCATCCGACTGGGAGAGGGATTCTACCGGCTGGGTCTCGTGCCTTTGAGTGACGCGGGGAACAGACGGATCGGCGACATCCTCATCCTCCATGACGTGACGGAGCTCCGCGGCAATCTCAGGCGGCTCGGCGTCGCGGTGACGCTGGCCTGTGCAGGCGCCGGGGCCGTCCTCGTGGTCTTTTTCCTGTTCGTCTTGCGGCGCGCCGAGAAACGCTTGGGGGAGGCCACGAATCGCGCGTTGGGGGAGAGCCAGGCCCGCGAAGCCGCCCAAGCCGAGCATGCGGAGAGAATGAGGCGGGCGAACGTCACGCTGCAAGCGCAGGCCCGACAGTTGGCGGCCCAGGCGAAAGCGCTAGTCCAGGCCAACGAGGATCTCGCCGCGGAGATCGCCGAACGCCAGCGGACCGACCGGAAGCTCAAGGAACATCTCGAGCGGCTCCAGACGCTGATCGACGCGATACCCGTCCCCGTCTTCCTGAGAGACACGCACGGCGTTTATCAGAGCTGCAACAAGGCTTTCGAGGAGGCCGTCGGCATAACGAAGAGAGACCTTGTTGGGAAAACGGTTTTCGCCATCGCTTCGCCCGAGGCGGCCAGGAAGCACCAGGAAATGGATGAGGCCCTTCTGCGCGAGCCCGGCATCCAGACCTACGAGGCCCCGGTCCGCTACGCCGATGGGGCGACACACGATGTCGCCTTCTCGAAGGCCACTTTCCGCGGAAACGACGGGGACGTTTCCGGGATGGTCGGCATCATGCTCGACATCACCGCGCGCAAGCATCAGGAGGAAGAACTGCGTCAGGCAAAGGAAGCGGCCGAGCAGGCGAACCGCGAGCTCTCGGAAGCCAACGCCCACTTGGAGCGGGTAACGTTTCTGGCCGGCGAGATGGCTCGGCAGGCCGAGATGGCCAGCGCCTCCAAGAGCGAGTTCGTGGCCAACATGAGCCACGAGATCCGCACTCCGATGAACGGCATCGTCGGCATGATCGAGCTGCTCCTCGACACGAGCCTCAACCCCGAGCAGAGGGAGTACGCCGCAATCGTGCGCAACTCGGCCAACGCCCTCATGGCCATCATCAACGACATTCTGGATTTCTCGAAAATCGAAGCCGGGAAGCTGAGCATCGAGCCGATCCCCTTCGACCTCCGGGTCTCCATGGAGGAGATGGCGGCGCTGATGGCGCCGCGGGCCGAGGAGAAGGGAATCGAGTTGGCCGTGCGCTATCCTCCGGCCGCGCCTAACCGCGTCGTAGGCGATCCGGGCCGCATCCGGCAGGTACTGACGAACTTCCTCACCAACGCCATCAAGTTCACGGAAAAAGGCCACGTGATCTTCGAGGCCGAGCAATTGGACCGGTCCGACGACCATGTCTCTCTCCGCCTCTCCGTGGAAGACACGGGGATCGGCATTCCCGAAGACAAACTCGAACACATCTTCGGCAAATTCACGCAAGCCGACGCGTCGACGACCCGCAAGTACGGAGGAACGGGTCTCGGCCTGGCCATCGCCAGGCAATTGGCCGAGCTGATGGGCGGCAGGACGGGCGCGGCCAGCCGCGAAGGAGAAGGCTCCAAGTTCTGGTTCGACGTCCGCTTGCCGATCGATCGCTCCGCTCCCCCCAAGCCGCTTCCTCCGGCCATGGTGTCCGCGGTTCGCGTCCTCATCGTCGATCCCACGGAAATCAACCGTCGCATCCTCGTGGAGCAAACGTCGAGCTGGGGGATGCGGGCCGATGCCCTCTCGAGGAGGCAAGATGCGCTTCAAGCCCTGCGGTCCGCCCGGCAGGCCGGGGACCCGTACCTCGTTGCCATTCTGGATCAGCGAGTCCCGGAGGGCGACGGCGAGGAGATCGGCCGCGCCATCAGGTCCGATCCGGATCTGCGCGCCTTCACCGACGCCGCCGCCGGCACGCGCCTGATCTTGCTGACCTCCGCCGCCCAGCGAGGCGACGCCAAGCGTCTCGTCGAGGCGGGCTTTTGCGGATACCTGGTAAGACCGGTGCGCCAGTCTGATCTTCTCGAATGCCTCATCGCCACCCTTCAGTGCGCCGAGGAACATGGGCCTCGCGCGCTCATCACGCGCCACACCCTCGCCGAATCCCGCGCCGCGAGCGAGGGAGAGCAGCCCCCTCCTTCGGCGCCCGCCGAGGAAACGATGGGAGCGGAAAGGCTCCAACCGGCCACGGCCGCGGCCCTCAGCCGCCCTGCGGCCCTCAGCCGCCCTGCGGCCCTCAGCCGCCCTGCGGCCCTCAGCCGCCCTGCGGCCCTCAGCCGCCCTGCGGCCCTCAGCCGCCCTGCGGCCCGAATCCTGGTGGTGGAAGACAACATCGTGAACCAGCGAGTGGCCGTTCACGTGTTGAAGAAGGGCGGGTACTCCTCCTGCGACATCGCCTCGAACGGTCGTGAGGCGCTCGAAGCTCTTGAAAAGCGCTCCTATGATCTAATTCTCATGGACTGCCAAATGCCCCAGATGGACGGCTACGAGGCGACCCGCGAGATACGCAAACGCGAGCAAGCGCTCGCCGACGGGGTCGGTGAAGGCGAGCGAGGCGAGACCAGACACACGCCCATCCTCGCCATGACGGCTCACGCCATGGCGGGAGACCGCGAGATGTGCCTCGCGGCGGGAATGGACGGATACGTGCCGAAGCCGATCGATCCGAAGAGCCTCTTCGCAACGCTCCGCGAGTTCCTTTCCCCGTCGGACTCCGGCGCGACACCGCCCTCCCCCCTCCCGCCGGAAGAGCCCCGCAAGCCCGCGACGGGGACGGTCCTCGACGTGGAAGAGGCGCTCGACCGTTTGGGCGGCGACCGAGATCTCCTTGAGACGATCCACCGGGTGTTCCTCGAAGACGCCCCTCTGCAGATCGCCAAGCTGAGAGAGGCCCTAGAGGCGAACGACGCCGCCGTGGCCGAGCGGACGGCTCATACCATCAAAGGGGCCTCGGCCAGCATTGGAGCGACGGCAGTGCGCGAGAGAGCCCACGAGATGGAGATTGCCGCCAGGGATGGGGACTTGGGGAAGGTCGGTTCTCTTCTCGACGGCCTTCAGGAAGACCTCGAACGGGTAAGAGCGGCGATTCAAGGCCGCGCCGAACGGCGCGGGCCGCGTTCCTGAGATCCCGGCGCGGACAAGCCGGGGGAAGCGAGTCCCTTCGTTGCGTGCCATGCGTTTTGTGGCGGACAATACGGTGGGAAAACTGCGGCGCTGGATGAGCCTCCTGGGCTATGACGCGCGCTACGATCCCCGCTCGGCGCGTGAGATACTGCGCGACCCCGCCCCGCATCCCGAGGAGATCATCGTCGTGGGGCGCTGCCCCCGACTTGCGGCGGCCTTCGCCGGCCACGGCCCGTCCGAGACGGCGCCGCGCGCGGGTTTCTTCCACGTCGAGAGCCCCGTCTTGGAAGCCCAGATCGCCCAGGTGGCCCGCGCGTTCCCCCTTGATTTCTCGAAGACCCTTTTCTCGCGCTGTTCCCACTGCAACGCGGAAGTGCAAGGCCCTCTCTCCCTCGAAACCGTTCTCGCCGATGAGAGCATTCCGGAGGTGGTTCCGGAGAAGGTCCGCCAGTGGCGCACGCAGTTCTATCAGTGCCCCTCCTGCCGCCGAGTATACTGGGAGGGGACTCACACCGAGCGGATTCGCGGATTCCTTCGGGATGAAGTCGGCCTGAGCGGAGTGTAGCAGACCCTCTCGGCGCCGCCGATCATGTCCAGGATCAGATCTCCACGACGCGAAGCCAGTTCGTGCCGCCGGGCGCGTCCAACGGCAGCCCGGCCAGCGCCGCGATCCGGTGACCCGCTCTCAAACGTCCGGCGCGACGCAAGGTCCTGACCATCGGCTCGATCAGCCGGTCCGGCGACGGGACTCGCCCCGAGCGAGTCGGCCGAGCTTCGGGGAACGCGAAGACCTCCACCCCCCACGTCAAGGCCAACCGGCGACACTGCTCCTCATGGGGACTCAGAACGTAGGTGGGACAACGCGGACGGTACCGCGCGATGCGACGGGCCGTCGAGCCGTGGAAGGAGAGACAGAGCAGGGCGTCGAGCCGCGCGTCGACGGCCAAGCGGCACGCGGCGTGGGCCAACGCGTCGTCCAGGTCCGGCTTCACGCCCTCGGCCACTCGTCGATCCGGGTGGTAGCGCCGCAAGCGCTCCAAGTGGTCGATGCCCTGCTCCGCCACGGTGGCGATCCGCGTCATCGTGCGCACGACCAGCGCGGGGTCGCGCCCCATCGCCGTCTCGGCGCTCAGCATGATGGCGTCCGTGCCGTCGAGGATGGCGTTGGCCACGTCGGTCACTTCCGCGCGGGTGGGGCGGGAGGACTCGGTCATCGATTCCAGCATCTGCGTGGCCGTGATGACGAACTTCCCCGCGCGGTTCGAGCGGGCGATGATGTCTTTCTGCAGGAGGGGGACCTCCTCGAGGGGCCGCTCAATCCCCATGTCGCCGCGGGCGACCATGATGCCGTCGCTGACGGCGACGATCTCGTCGATGCGATCGAGGGCTTCATGCTGCTCGATCTTGGCGATGAGGGGAATCCCCGCCTTCCCCGCTCGCTTCAGAACCCGCCGCGCTTGAAGGAGGTCGTCGCTCGAGCGGACGAAGCTCAGGGCGATGAAGTCGATCGGGCCTTGAGCCGCCGCATGAAGGCCCCGGCGGTCGCGCTCGGTCAGGCCTCTTATCCGCAGAGTCGTGTGCAGAAAGCTGACCCCTTTCCGCGAGCCGACGAGGCCTCCGCGAACCACGACGCCTCGCAGAGATTGGGCCCGCCGATCCACCTTCTCAACGCGCACCAGCACCATGCCGTCGTTGATCGCGATTTCGTGGCCGACCTTCACGTCTTCGAGCAGGTACGGATAGGGTATGCGGATCTCCTGTGGAGTCGAGATCCCGTCTCGGGCCGAAATCGAAAGACGCGTCCCTTCTCCGACCTCGAAGCGCTCCGGCTCGCAGACCGTGCAGCGAATCTTCGGCCCCGGCATGTCGGCCAGAATGGCGAGCGGGATGCGGCTCTTTTCCGCAATTGACCGTAGGCGTGTCGCCGTTGCCACAAGATCCGCGGGATCGAGATGCGAAAGGTTGAGGCGGAAGACGTCCAATCCGCCGCGCAACATGGCGCGGATCCGACGGTCCGATTCGCAGGCGGGTCCATAGGTGGCGATGATCTTGGTGCGGCTCATTGGCGCTGTTCTCTCTTCTCCACGCTGGTTGCGTCCTCTGTGGCGCGTCGTTCCCCGCGCGCGTTCCTACTGGGGCAGTCGCACCATCAGGTCCGCCATCGTCACCAGATCCAGCATATTGTGTCTGAGAATCTCGACGATCCGCGTGGCGTCGCCCGAGTGGACATAGGCGTGGTAGGCGTCGGGGATCTCCCAGCCGGGGATATCGTCGCGGCGCGCGCGCCCGCAGACGTAGCGTTCGAGGGTTTGGAGTTTGCAGTCGGGACATTGTCCCTGCCACACGCGGCGAGACGGATGCAGCAAGTCCAGGTGGGCGGGAGGCTCGGGCACGGAAAGGAGATGGGCCGCCGCGCGGGCGCGCAGAAAGGGAAGGTCGAAACTCTTGCCGTTGAAAGTGACGCAGATTTTCCGCCCCTCGGCAAGAGGGGAGAACAGCGCCAGAACGGCTCGCTCCTCGGCGTAGTCGCGAGCGAAATACTGGCGCACGACGAGTCCCTCCTCCTCCCATACCATGGCGCCTATCAGAAAGAGAGGCGAGTTGGAAAGGCCGGTGGTTTCGAGATCGAGAAAGATCAGATCCTCCGGTCTCAGGTCCTCGGCCGCGCCGGGCGCGGAGCAGTCCGCGCCAAGCGGGGAGAGACAGCGGCGGATCTCGGTCTCCCGCGTTTCGACCCTTTGGCGGAACGCCTCGTTCAGATGCTCCAGATCCTTGTCCAGGCCGGCGACTCGCTCCGCCATGACGAAGGCGGTCGCGCCGTCCGGCGTTTGGACCTCGATCCCCCTCACGGCCTCTTCGAGGGCAAGCGGCGGGCCCGTCCGTTCCCGAGGAATCCTGTCCTGTTGAGGGCGCCGGTGTGGGAGGTTCCGCCCGTAATGGATAGCGTGGGGTGAGCTCGGCGAGGCCGGGGCGCTGGGGAAGCGGGGGGCGCTCGGGGAGCGGGGGGCCCGTCCCGGGGTTCTCGGCCTCAGCGGCTGCGACGCAGGCCGATCTCTGCCGCTGCGGATCTTCTTGCGAATCTCGCGCCGAACCTTCTCCAGCTCCGAGGCGCCTCGTGCGGCGGGAGTTGCCGGGATCTCGGAAACGGGGAGGCCGTTCAAGGGCGAGACCGTCGACGCATCAAGCGGCTTCGTTCCGTCCGGCGGTTCGCCCGGGGTTGTCATGGCGTCCACCCCCCGGTTGGGAGAGGGGTCTCACGGGGGAAGTGCGGCAGATGGGGCTCTGGGGCGGCTCGCCGCGCCGCCACGCATGGGGATTCTACCGTCCGTCGCCCTTGCAGGGCAAGAGATTTGTCCCGGTCGCCAACGGCTGCTATCGGCCCCAGGCTTTGAGAAGCCGGCTCACAGAATGCTCTTCTCCGAGGCGCCCCGCAGGAGCAGCCAGAGAAAGAACGGCCCGCCCAGAAAGGCGGTGAGGACGCCGACCGGCATTTCCGTCGGGGCGAAGAGAACTCGGGCGACCGCATCGCAGAGCGTGAGGAAAACGCCGCCGAAGAGGAAGGTGGCCGGCATGAGGTGGCGGTGATCCGGTCCGATCAGGAGGCGACAGATGTGCGGGCACATCAGACCGACGAACCCGATCGGTCCACAGACGGCAACGATGCCGCCCACCATGAGCGAGACGGCGAGAAAGAGGATGATTTTGATCCGGTTCACGTCGACGCCTCGGCTGGCGGCGAGGTCCTCGCCCGTGGCTAAGAGGTTCAGCTCGCGCGAGAGATAGAGGAGGACGAGCCCGCCGGCGCACGTGAAGACCAGAACGCTCAGGGCGGTCCAGTAGTCCGCTCCGGAAAGTCCCCCCATGAGCCACCGCAGGATGCGGAAGGAATTGAAGAAGTCGCTCGTGTACTGAACGAAGAGAATGAGGCTGGAGAAGAAGAAGCTGATGGCGACCCCCGCCAGCAGCATGGTCGATGTCGAGAAGCCGCGCCTGGCCCGGCTCAGACCATACACGAGGCCAATCGCCAGAAGCGCGCCCAGGAGCGCGAAGAGCGAGACGCCGAGACGCTCCAGGAACAGGAAGAGGCCCCCCGACTTGCCTGAAAGGAGGTCGAGTCGAACGTAAACGGCCGCGCCGAGCGACGCGCCGCTCGCCACGCCCAAAGTGAAGGGGGTCGCGAGGGCGTTGCGAAAGAGGGCCTGGAAACTCATGCCTCCCAAGGCCAGACCCGCGCCGGCAAGAAAAGCGAGCAGGACCCGCGGGAGGCGCAGTCTCCAGAACACCTCCGCCTCCATCGTATCGCCCCCGGGCTGCCAGATCACGCTCAAGGGCATGGTTCCCATGCCGAGGAGAGGCGCGCCGGCCAGAACGGCCAGAGCGAGGACGGCGAGAAGAGCCAGCACGCGGCGTTTGCTCAAGGATCCCCTCCTTACAGACTGATCCCCTGCGGCGCGACGATGGAAGCGCCGGTCTCGGCGTCGTGCATGAAATGAAAGGAGGCGTCGTAGATGCGGCCAAGGACTTCCTCTTCCATGATCTCGCGCGGCGTGCCGCTGAACGCCACGGCACCCTCCTTGATCGCCAGAATGCGATCGCTGAAAAGAACCGCGCAGTTGATGTCGTGCGTGACCGCCACGACCGTGACGCCGGACTCCTTGTTGAGGCGGCGCAGGAGTCTAAGGATCTCGGCCTGATGCTTGTAGTCGAGGAAGGCGGTCGGCTCGTCGAGAAGGAGAATGCCGGCGCCTTGCGCGAGAGCCGCCGCCAGGAAAACCTTCTGGCACTCCCCTCCGCTCAGGGTGCCGAGCCTGCGCTCCGCAAACTCGGCCGTGCCGGTGACCTCCAAAGCGTGTTGCACCGTCTTCTCGTCCTCGCGGGACACGGACGAAAAGGGGCTCAGGTGCGGGTAGCGCCCCATCATGACGAACTCGCGCACGGTGAAGGGGAAGAGGCGTCCGCTGGCCTGGGGAACATAGCCCACGAGCCGGGCGAGCTCTTTCTGGCTGTAGCCCCCCAGCACCTTGCCCTTCAGGCGGATGCGGCCGGCGCCGCCCGTGTGAATGCGAACGAGACACTTGAGAAGCGTGGTTTTCCCCGCGCCGTTCGGGCCGACAATCGACCAGTACTCGCCGGAATCCACGCGGAGAGAAACGTCCCTCAGGATCTGCTTTGCGCCGATCGCGAAAGAGAAGTTCTCGATCTCGATCACCGGGAACGTCATTTGGGGGCGCCTTCCCGCTTCTCGTCCCACGGGACCTCAGGATGGATGATTCGGGCCAGATCCTCGAGCAGCAGGATGAAGCGCAGACCGGGCCGCAGAGCGTAAGCCTCTTTGATGACGCAAACGCGCTTGTTGCGGACCGCGTCCACGCGGCCGATCTCCTCCCACTGCCGGATGATCTCTTCCCGGCTCTTCCCGATCTTCTCGAAGTTGTCCACAAGATCGACGATGATCTCGGGATTGACGCGCATCAACCCTTCACGGGAGAGGGAGGGAGACTGCGTGGCGCCGGTTTCGAAAGCGTTGACGCCTCCGGCGCAGACGATCATCTCATCGTAGAAGCTCTTGCGCCCGGCGATGAAAGCGTCATCGAGTTTCCCCGAGCCGGACCGATCGCGCCAGATGCAGATCAAGACGCGCGGGCGCCGAAGCGCGCGTGCTTTCTCGCGGATCCGCGCCGTGCGTTTCTCGATATCGGCCGCGATCTTCCCCGCCTCCTTCGCCTTGCCGCACGCCTCCCCGACGACGCGAATGGACGCCAGAATGTCAGCGACGGTCGCATGCTCTACGGCCAGAGTCTTTATGCCCAGACCCTCGAGATGCCTTTGCGATTCGCGTTGGCTTGAAAGCATGACGACAAGATCGGGTTTCACCGAGATAACCGCTTCGTAGTTCGGGTCGACGAAGCCGCCGATGCTCTGTTTCGCTCTCGCCTCCTCGGGGTAGTCGCAGTAACGCGTCACCCCCACGACGCGGTCGCCGAGGCCGAGGGCGAAAAGGAGCTCCGTCAAGCTCGGCGCCATGGAGACGATGCGGTCGGGGAGCGCGGGGATGGGAGTAGGCGCCGCGGCGGGCGTAGGTCCGCGACCGGGCGCGACGAGAACCGCCGCGAGCAACGCCAGCCAAACGAAGCTCCTCCTTCGGCAAGATCGATCAACCCCGGCGCGGGTTCTTGCTCCGCAAGAACCGGGACGGCGACGCGCTCTCGTACGAATGGACGCCCTCATCATTTGCCCTCGCACCCCCTCGCGGCATGACGGGCGCGCCCGCTGCGAGTCTCAGCAGCCCTTTCGAGAAAAACCCCGGACTCGCTCGAGACGGCGAGTCCGGGGATTCCGCATTCAATCCTCGGCGATGCCACACGGCGCGAAGAGCCCCGTCCCTCGAGGACCCTTCCTGGCCGCGCTCCCTGAAGGAGCAATGCAACGCGAAGTGCGGGCCGGTATTCTGGCTCTCGGCTCGACCTACTCCCCGCGCCTTCCCATCGCGCGCCGGGCGCAACAGTGGCTGCCGCGGGTTTCGTCCCCGATCACAGCGGCGGGTCCGCAACGGATTTGCACCGTCTTCCCTGAGCCCCCGAAGGGGGCCGCCCGCACGGGACCTAGACAAGGCCGAACGAGGTGGAAAGTCAAGGGAAAAGGCCGCCCGGCGGCGGGACCGGCGAAAAACGGCGGACGGAATTGGCGTTGCCTTGGGAACGCGGGGGCGATATGCTGGGGCCATGTTTCGCGCGAGCGACGATGCATCCCGCTACCACATCACGTTCATCGTGCGCGTGGTTGTTCTCGCCCTCGCGGCTTTGGCGCTTCTGGGGTTGCTTGCGGTCCGGGTCAGCTACCTGACCGTGGTGCGAGGGGAAGCGTTGCGCGATCTGTCGGACAACAACTACCTGAAACGGGAGGAAATCCCGGCGCCTCGGGGCGCGATCATCGACCGCTATGGACGCATCATGGCGACGAATGAAGTGCGGTTCAATCTCCTCGCCAGTCCCTACCAACTGGGCAAGGAGGATCTCGAGAAGACGCTTGCCGAGGTGAAAGCCCTTTGCCCGGATGCAGGGATCCCGCCCGTCGAGGAGTTGCTCGCGATCCCAACGCGGCGCGAGCGCTGGGAGGGACGGCTCCTGGCCAGGAGCCTGCGTCTTCAGGACGTCCTGCCGCTCATGGAGCGCCAAGCCGGCCTGCCGGGTCTGAAGGTTGAGGAAACCTTCAGACGGGTCTATCCCTTCGGGCGGGCCGCTTCGCAATGGACGGGTTACGTCGGCTCGCTGACGGAGAGCGAGTTCGGAGAGAGACAAGAGGAGGGGTACGCTCTCGACGATCCGATCGGCAAGATCGGCTTGGAGAAACAACACGAAACCTCCTTGCGCGGGACGAAAGGAACGCAGATCGCCGTGCGGGACGTGTGGTCCAGGCTGCTGGAGTCCCGCGTGGAAGAAGGGGATGAAGCCGTGCCTGGATGCCAGATTGTCCTCACCGTTGACATGGACTTGCAGACGAGCGTCACGCAGGCCCTGGAGAACCGTCCCGGCGCCATCATCGTCGTCGATCCCCGCAACGGGGAAGTGCTGGCAATGGCCTCGTGGCCCGACTACGACGCGAATCAGCCCGTCCTCGAGCCGGGAGAAATGTACCAGAGCAAGGCGCTCTATGGGCAGTATCCGCCGGGGTCGATTTTCAAGCTCGTGACCGCCACGGCCGCTCTCCGGGCGGGGTGTTCTCCCGAGCAGAAGCTTTACTGCGACGGGCGCCTGGAGGTCACCTCCGATTTCGCCCCCTATTGCGACGCCCGCATGGGGCACGGGTGGCTCGACATGCGCGCGGCCCTGAAGGCGTCCTGCAACGTTTATTTCTACCAGCTCGCGTGGAAGTACGTCAGTGCGGATGATATGATGGCCGCGGCTCAGGCGCTCGGCTTTGGTCGCAGCACGGGGATCAGTCTTGGCGATTCGCCTGGCAGGCTCGCCCGGCCCTATAGGAGGGAGTTGGCCAATCGCATCATGATGGGGATCGGTCAGGGGCGTCTCATCAGCGTCACGCCCATCCAGATCGCGATGGCTTACGCCGCAATGGCCAACGGCGGCAATCTCTTCTCCCCCACCGTGGTTCACGAGATTCGCTTGCCCTCGGGGGAAACGCTCTTCGTAGCGCCTCCGCCGGCGCCCCTCAGGGAGATCGGTTGGACCGAGGCGCAGCGCCAGGTGCTTCTCGACGGGTTCCGCGGCGTCGTCGAGGACCCGATGATGGGGACCGCGCGCCACGCTCATTTCGACCCCGCCATGCGAGTGGCGGGCAAGACCGGTTCGGCCGAACACGGCCTGGAAGGCCCCCCTCATGCCTGGTTCGTCTGTTTCGCGCCGTGGGACGATCCCGAGGTCTGCGTAGTCGTTCTCCTGGAGAGCGCGGGCCACGGCGGCGAGGTGGCCGCCCCCGTCGCTCGAGGAGTGCTCGAGAAATACTGCCAGTTGAAGGCGGTTCGAGACATGGCGCTCCGCGCCGCCGATTCCGGCGCGGAACTCACGGAAGGGCCGACGGGGTCGGTGAAAGCCGATGGGGTCGGCAAAAAGGAAGGGAGCGGCGCCGGCGAGGTTCCGGAAGGAAGGGCGCCCGGACCACGCCCGGAGGGCGCCGGGCTCTAAGCGCGCACGCTCTAAGCGGAAGACGCGCCGCCTCCGCCAACGGCTGAACCCGCGCTCGACTCCTCGGAAGCCGCTTCGCGTTTGGTCCGGCGCGGTCGGTGGGAGGCCTCGAGCTCGCTCTTCAGTTCCTTGCCGATCCGGAAGGTCACAACCTGGCGCGCCGGAATGGGGTACTCCACTTTGTCGCGGGGATTCCGGCCGACACGCTCTCTGCGCGTTTTCACCTGGAACACGCCGAAATCGCGAATCTCCAAGCGCCGGTACCCGCAGATGACGTCTTTGAGGCTGTCGAGAACGCCGTCAACCACCACGAGCGCCTCGCCGTCCTTGATCTGGAGTCTGCGGCCCACCTCTTTGACAATGTCGGCTTTGATCATGTCTGCCTCCCTCGAGACACAGCGCCGTTGGTTTTCCTCAGGGCAGAGATTCTAAGAACCGGTCCCCGCTTTGGCAAGGGTTTTCTGGGAAGAGGACGCCCGGATCCCGGCAAACACGGGGCCAGCAGGTTTCCGTTCTAGGATGCCACCACCTCGACCTCGAACATCGTCGTCAGTCGGAACAAGTCGAAAACGTGCCGCATTTCCTCCCTGGAAACCGTCACACGGATTGTGCCGCCTTGTCTCTCCAGCACCTTATAGATCCCCAGAACGACGCCCACCACCAGCGACGTGACCACGGGCAAGGCGGTCAGATCGATCCGCGCCATCTTCTCCTGGCCCTCCAGTTCGCGCCGGAACTGGTCGACCCAGGTCCTCGAGGCCGTGACGTCCGGTGAGGACACGATCCGGACCCGAAGCTCGTCGGTGCTGATGCGTTCGATCTCCATGAGGGCATCCCCGTTCGCCGTCCAGAGAGGACCGCGTCAGACGGCGCTTCGTCCATCGCTGGAGGAATGCTGGCAGGGACCCGCCGCCCGTGCCGCGGCGAGTTCCGAATCACTAATACACGCGAGCCGGCAAGTCCGCAACGGCAATCTGCCCCCAAGGGATTTCGCCGACGGGGTCGGTGAATCGGTTTGCACTCGCTCCCCTTTTCCTCTATACAGGCAAGGCCGGCCCGGACCTCTCGACAACCGACGGTCGAGAGGTCCGGCCGGCGCAGCAACGATACGGCAACGATGCACAGAGGGCGCCCGAATGACCGAAGCAAGAGTGCGGAACGACGCGGGACGAGGAGAGCGCCGAGAACTGCAAGCCCCAGGGAACGGCGGAGGAAAGGCCCGCAGTCTGCCTGCCGCGAGCCTGCGTCCAGGACTTCTGGTTCTCCGGCGCCTTCTTTGCCTGATCCCCTTCTGCGTTCTCGGCGGAAACCCGGCCAACGCGGCCGAGGAAACGTCTCAGACCGTCGTTCTCCGGCCGACCTGGCAGGACACGATGACGGCGACGCGCGATGCCATGGAGCGCGCCGGGGCCGAACCCGCGACAACGACGCTCCGGTCGGCGCGCGAGGGGCTCTGGAGCGGCTTTCCCGCGCAGAGCGACTGGTTTCTCCAGGACGGCGTAAGCGTCGAGAACTGGCTCACCCGCCTTCAGGGCGTTCCGGCTGACCGTTTGGGAGCGCTTCTGGCTGAACTGGGGCCCCTCGCCTCCGATCTCCGGTCGGAGTTCAACCGGCTCCGCGACGCCGGAGCGGCGACGAGCGACTCGCGCTGGCTGTCTCTCTACGCGAAGGTGCGCGAGCGCCGCCGCGCCGTGCTGCTCCGGCCTCACCGCGCCCTGCTCCGGCGGATCGTCTTCACGAAGCACTACGACCTGGGCGGCTCGCACTACGCCTACACGGAAGGCCAATCCGACGCCCAGGCCGAACGTCATTTCGTGCCCGGAGCGGCGCTCTGCCTCCTCGAACTGGACGCTCTTTACGGACAAACGCGCGTCCTCGTCGACGACCCCAACGGCGTGATTCGCGATCCCGACGTCTCTTACGACGGCAAATGCGTCCTTTTCGCGTGGAAGAAATCCGATCGTGAGGACGACTACCATCTCTACGAAATGACCCTGGCCTCCGGCGACATTCGCCAGATAACGTTCGACTTGGGGTTCGCCGACTACGAGGGCGCTTACCTCCCCAACGGCGACATCGTCTTCAACTCAACGCGCCCGGTCCAGACCGTCGATTGCTGGTGGACGGAAGTGAGCAACGTTTACACGTGCGACCGACAGGGGCGATTCCTGCGCCGCCTCGGCTTCGACGCGGTCCACACGAACTTCCCCACCGTCCTGGAAGACGGGCGCGTGATCTACACGCGCTGGGAATACAACGACCGCGGTCAGATCTTTCCCCAGGGCCTCTTCCAGATGAACGCCGACGGCACGGCGCAGACCGAGTTCTACGGGAACAATTCCTGGTTCCCCACCTCGATTCTCCACGCCCGCGGCATCCCGGGCGCCGAGAAGGTGGTCGCCATTCTGAGCGGCCACCACTCGCCCCAGAACGGGAAGCTCGCGATTCTGGATCCTCGACGGGGGCGCCAGGAGAACAGCGGCGCCCAGCTCATTGCCCCGATCCGCGAAACGCCCGCCGTCCGCATCGACGCCTACGGTCAGGAGGGCGATCAGTTCCAATACCCCTATCCCCTGAGCGAAACCGAGTTTCTCGTGAGTTGCAGGCCGACGGGTTCGGGACTCCCCTTCGCCGTTTACTTCATGACGATCGACGGCGAACGCGAACTGCTCGCGGCGGACCCGAGAATATCGTGCAACCAACCCATCCCCCTGGCGCCGCGGCCCACGCCGCATCTGCGCCCGAGTTCGGTGGACTATCGCAACGACTTCGGGGTCTACTACGCCCAAGACGTCCACGCAGGCCCCGGTTTGGCGGGCATCCCTCGAGGGACCGTCCAGGGGCTTCGCGTCATTGCGCTCGAGTACCGCGCCGCGGGAGTCGGCAGCAACAGCAACAGCGGCCCGGCCGGCGGCGCGATCGTCAGCACGCCGGTCTCGATCGACGGGACCTGGGACGTCAAGAGAATCCTGGGAACGGCGCGCGTGCATGAGGACGGCTCGGCCTCTTTCAGAGTCCCCGCCCGCACACCGGTCTATTTCCAGGTCCTTGACGGCAAGAACCACGCCGTCCAGACCATGCGCAGTTGGTCGACCCTCCAGCCGGGCGAGAGCTTCTCCTGCGTGGGTTGCCACGAGAGCAAGAACGCCGCGCCGCCGCGCCTCTCCCGCCTTACTCTGGCTATGAAAGCGGGCCCCCAAGACTTGGCGCCCTTCCACAGGGATTCCGAAACGGCCCCCGGTTTCAGCTTCGAGCGCGAGATCCAGCCGATTCTCGACCGGCACTGCATTCGCTGCCACCACCGGCGCGATCTGCCCGCGCCCGGCGCCACGCCGAAACACAATCCCGCCGCCATGCCGAAAACCGACGGCGCGCTGGTGAACGCGCCTCCGCCCGCGAAAAACGAGGCGTTCAGCCTCCTGGGCGAGAAAACCCTCGACCCGCAGAGTCTGCGCAAGTGGAGCGACGCCTACAAGGCGCTCGTCAACCGCAACGTCATCAGCTGGATCAGCCCGCAATCCGTTCCCACCATGTTGGAGCCCTACCACGCCGGCGCCGCGCGAAGCCCCCTGATTGCGCTGCTGGAGAAGGGGCACGGCGGCGCGAGGCTCTCCCCAGAAGAAATGGACCGCCTCGCCGCATGGATCGATCTCCTGGTTCCCTTCTACGGCGACTACGCCGCGGACCTGGAGGGAGAGGCGCTGAAGAAGTACGAGCATTTCCTCGAAAAACGCAACCGATCGCAACAGCAGGAGAGCCAGAACATCGCCGACCGCATCGCCGATAGAAAAGCGCCGTAGATTGCCCCTTGGGGGTTTCGGGGCGCGTCCGAATTGCGGCAGCCCCGAGGATTCTGTGGCACAGCCAGACAATGTGGCACAGCCGCCTTCGGCAGTGGCCCGTGCTCCTCATTTTCCCGCCGGGGGCAGCGGGGCCACACGCAAGGAAAGCGGTATTCGGGGGATCAGCGGAACCGAAGCCTGCCGCGCGCAGGCCAAGCAGATGGCGCGGGAGGTCATCGCCGCCGAAGAGTTCCAGCGTCTGATCCATTCCGCGTTCCGCAATCCGCACTCCGCGATCCGCGAAATCCGCGGATGAGCGTTCCTCTCCCCGCCCAAAACCACAGCTACACAGGATCCGGCAAGTCGTGGTCGCGCTTGCGAGGCCGGGCTATCTTGCGTTGGGAGCTTCGGATGAATTCGACAATGCGAGCGATCTCGGGGCTTCTCTCGCAGTCGCGGCTCAAGGTCTCGAGAGCCTCTTCCAGGCGCGCCCCTTTTCGGAACAAGCAGTGGTAGGCGGCTTTCAGAGTCGAGATGACCTCCTCCGAAAAGCCGTGGCGTTTCAGGCCGACCAGATTCAGGCCGTGGGGGCGCGCCGGATGCCCGTCGGCGGTCACGAAGGGAAGAATGTCCTGCGTGACCTTGCTGCACGCGCCCACAATGGCGTAGGCGCCGACGCGGCAGAACTGGTGAACGCCCACCAGCCCTCCCAGAATGACGGCCTCCTCGATGACGACTTCGCCGCCGACCTGCGCGCAATTGGCCAGGACTGCGCCGTCGCCGATCGCGCTGTTATGAGCGACGTGCGAGTACGCCAGCAACCGGCACCCGCTCCCGATGCGCGTGACCTTGCCCTCGCCCGTGGCGCGGTTCACCGTGACGAACTCGCGGAAAACGTTGCCGTCGCCGACCTCGAGGCCGGTCCACTCGCCGCGATACTTGCTGTCTTGCGATTCCGTGCCGATGACGGCGTGATGGGAGATCTGATTGTCGCGGCCCAGACGGACGTTCCGTCCGATCACGGCGTGGGGGCCGACCGCGCAGCCGGCGCCGATCCAACTCCCGGCTTCGACAATGGCATAGGGACCCACGCGAACGTCCTCGGCGAGTTCGGCCGAGGGGTCGATGACGGCCGTCGGGTGGATGAGTGAAGGGCGGGGAGAAGCCGGCATCGTCCGATCGCCCGTTTTCTACTCGGATTGGGGATCGCCAAGCATGCAGGTCAGTTTGGCCTCGACCGCCAACTCGCCGTCCACCAGGATTCGCCCCTCCGCTTTTGCCGCGCGGGTGCGGTGGTGCGTAACCAGCACCTCAATCCGCATCTGGTCGCCGGGGACGATCTGGCGCCGGAACTTGACGCCGTCGAGACCCGTGAAGAAGGGGATTTTGCCCTTGTTCTGGGGCTGGATCAGGAGGAGCACGACGGCGGCTTGGGCCATCGCCTCGATCTGAAGAACCCCCGGCATGATCGGCAGGCCCGGGTAGTGCCCCATGAATTGCGGTTCGTTCATCGTGACGTTCTTGATCGCCACGAGGCTCGGTCCTTCATTGTTCACCTCGAGGATGCGGTCAATCAACAGGAAGGGGTAGCGGTGAGGGACTATATCCATGATCCCCCGAATATCGATCGCTCCGGGGGCGGGAGCCGGGGTTTTCTCGTCTTCGGTCATGGTTCAGGCGAATTCCTTTCCAAGGCGCTGAATAAACTGCGCGTGTTCGGCGTGGCCGCCCCGGTACGCCACGATGTGGCCGCGAACCGGGGATCCGAGGAGAAACAGATCGCCGATCAGATCGAGGATCTTGTGGCGGGCGAACTCGTCCCGCCACAGAAGCTCCGTGTTGATTGCTCCGTCGCGGCCGACGACGATGGCGTTGTCCACGCTTCCTCCTCGAATCAGTCCCTTTTCACGGAGGGAATCCACCTCCTCGACCGTGCAGAACGTCCGAGCGGGAGCGATCTCTCGGGCGAACGTTTCGGGAAGCGCCCGAAAAGTCGCCGCTTGAGAGCCAATGAACGGGTGATCGTACTCCAGAAAGTAGGTGACCGTCAAGAACTCCGAAGGCCAGGCGGAGTACCGGACCAACGGGGAACCCTCCGGAGTAAAGCTGACGGGCCGATCGATCGTGAACGGGCGGCGCGGAGCGCCCTGGATGCTCCGCGTTCCTTCCCGCAGGAGTTCGCGCACCACCTCAGCGGCGCTGCCGTCCCCGATGGGCGGCTCGGGTCCCGTCATCTCCACGCGGACGTTGTCAACGGCCATCCCGTGAAGGGCGGCGAGGACGTGCTCAACCGTACGCACACCGACGCCGTCGTCATCAGGGGCGCGGAGGATCGTCTGCCGTGAGAAGGGTTCGCGCGAGATGGCGCGCAGGTTCGCGGGGATTTCGGGAGCGCCGGGCAGGTCCACGCGCACAAAGCGCACGCCGTGGTCCGCCGGCGCGGGCGCCAGCCTCAGTTCGCACTCGATTCCGCTGTGAATCCCGCGACCGGACAGGGTCGCGGGCCTCGCGACAGTGGTCTGCCATTCAGGCGACATTCGGGAAACGCCCCGCGCGCTCCGGCCCGCCTGCCGGCGGACAGGTCTGAGCGCTCAGTCTTCGATCGTCACGAGAAGATCCATGACCTCGCCGTTGCAGTAATGCATGAGGGCGGCCAGAAGGGCCGCCGCGGCGCGCAGCTCTTCGGGGGCCCGGGCGGCGAACTCGCTCAACTCGTCGGCGATGCGCCCCGCCTCCTCGGCCAGCACGTACCCGAAACGGGCGGCGTAAGCCTCCTCCTCGAGATCCGTAAAGGTTGGCTCATCCGCTTCGGGCAAACGACCCAGGTACAGCATCTGCAAGCGATGGGCCAACTCGTGCGAGGCGTCGTTCTGCTGAAGCCAGTCCAGGAAACTCGCCAAGCTGGCCAGATCCATCCCTTCGAGGAGCATGCGGCGCATTTCATCCGCCCGTTCGGATTCGGGATCCACTTCAAACAGATCGGCGAGGTCGTCCGGATCGATGCTGTGGACGCGGTCGCTCTTGGCCGCGTACGAGGCGAAATAGTCCTGGATCGCATAGGCCTCATCCTCAGACAGGTCCTGGGACACGCCGCTCAAGATCATTTTCACGATGGTCTCCTGAGCGGAATCGGCCTCCTCAGCGTCCGCGTCCCACTCGGGGGCCTCTTCGGTCTCCTCCTCCCCGCACAACTCCTCTTCTTCTTCCTCCTCCTCCCCACTGGGAGGCTGAAACTCGGCGCCGAGGGTGACGCCGATCTCGCGGAGCAGATCGCGATCGGCGCTGCCGATAATGGCGAACAACGACCGCATATCGGTTGTGTGGAAATGGGCGATAGAACCCATCGTTACCCTTCCTCTGCGCCCTGCGCGCCGGCCGAGGGCCCTGGATGCGTCTTCGGCGTCGAGTCTCTTCTCCCCCTCGCGCCGGGCGTATCTCGCAGATCGCCCTTTTCCCCCCGCGGGGAATCGAAGCAGGGCGATTCTAACGATCCCGCAATTTCAGGCGCAAGCACTTTTGCCGCCTGGTTCCCCGCCCACAGGAGAAGAGGCGGGCGAAGGACCGTTCGGCGGCCTGAGATTGCCCGGCGAGAGGCGATTGCCCCGGGTCGGGGGGCGACGGGATCCACTCAGCTGCTCCCCCCATCCTGGCCCTCCAGCAGCGCTTGGAGCATCTCCAGCTCCTCCTTGTCGAACCATACGGATCGACAGTTGTAGCAGCGATCCACGACGATGAAGTGCTGGTAACTATAGAACCGCCGCGCCATGGGCAAAGAACAGCGCGGACACGCCAAGCCTCCGAGTGGATCGCCCGGTTCGGGCGACAGATCCACGTCCCGACGGAACGCGTGATCCCGCCGCCACTGGCGGGCCTTCCGCCGGAAAGTCTCGGAGAAGGTCGCTTCCCGGCGCGCCAAGATCCGCTGAATCCGGTCCTGGCGAACGAACATCCCCCCGCACTTCAGACACGCCTCGACCAGAGCGCCCTCGTAGTCTCGCTCGCGCAGAGGCGCGACGCAGCGCGGGCACGGTCCGCTTGACGATCCGCCGAGGACCCCGGTCGGCGGCGCCGCCCCCGTTTCCGCGCAGGGCTCTTCTTGCGACCCGGGGGAAGGCGACGGAGATGGCGAGGCCGCGGTCGTCTCCAACGCTCCGGCTTGCATTGCCTGGGCCTTCATCGCCTCGAGCAGGATCGGGTCCTTGCGCGCAAGAACCGGTGAGAAGCGCCCGTGCCGCGTGACCCAGGCCGCAGGGCCGAAATCCTCCTGTTCCATGATCTGGTCGAGAGGCATCGGATCGCTCCAGCCCATATCTCTTCGCAGGAGCCAGCGCGTTCCCGCGGGACCTGGCTCGGGCCCGTTGCGCGAATCCGAGGCCGGGATCTGGCCATCCAGAACGTCGGCGCCGGCGTGGGCCATCTCCAGGAGAATCTCCAGCCGCGCGCGGATCGGGGGGTGGGATGAGAACAGGTCGCTCGCCCACGAGGTCCCCTGACTGAGGCCGCTCGCGGAGGGGTCCACGATGAAGATCGGCGCATACGCCGAAGCGCGCCCGCCGAGAAAGTGATGACGGTGAGCGATCTTGTGGAGCGCCTCGGCGAGCGCCAGCGGGTTGCGCGTCAGCTCGACGGCGCCGGCGTCGGCCAGCAATTCCCGTCTGCGCGAGAGCGTCGTGCAGACCAACCGCATCAGGAAGGTGACCACGTACGCGAGGGCGGCCGATCCTCTCCCGCCGCCGATGTCGGGGTCCCGGGCGTCCTCGAGAAAATCGTCCATCTTCTCGGCTATCTCCACCACCGCCATGAAGGGCGCCAGCATCGCGCATGACACGCAGGTCAGCACGGCGTCCCCTTCGCGGACGTGGGCCATCTCGTGGGCTACAACGGCCTGGGTTTGCGCGCGATTGAGACGGGAGAGGAGGGCCTCCGTCACGCCGATGACGGCGCCCGATCTTCCGTCCTCCGCGGCGAAGGCGGTCAGAGCCACCGACGGCGCCACGACGGCCCGGACCTCGCCAGATCGTCCCGCGGCGATTGCCATCTCTTCGACCAGATGTCGGAACCGGACGTGATAGCGGTCCGTCTCGTCGGGCGGTTCCGCCTCGAGGGCTCGAAGGACCAGATCCACGGCGTGGGACCGGGCGAACCAGACCTGCAGAGCTAGGAAGGTGCAGCCCATTGCAAAAGACGCAGCGACGCACTCGAGGGGAACCAGGGCGCCGAGGCCCGAAGAAGAGCCACCGGAGGACAGGCCCGCCGCAAGCCAGCGAACCAGAAGAAGGGGAAGAAGAATGCAGACGAAATAGACTCCTGAGAGAATCCCCATGAGAGCCCAGGCGCCCCGGCGCTGCTGGGACTGGATCTCAGGAAAGGTTGTAGCCATTTCTCCGCGCGGCCTCTCGGTCTCACTTAGCATAGGTCAACGGACCGTGTCCATCTCCTGCCGACGAAAGGCGTCTGTGTTGCGCAGTTTCGGCCTTTCCGGGCTCGACATAAATGTTGACGCGTCCCCGGATGTTGTGTGACTTCTTTAGGGGGGCGCCGCGAGCGCCGCAAGCAGGCGCGTCGAGCGCGTCTCAGCATCCCGGGATGCGCCGGACTCGATGGAACGCGGATCAAGGGCCTCTCCATCGGGAGACGCATGACGGGTCAAGCGCCCCCGCGATCGTCCCCGCGGCAAAAAGGCGCCGTCATGGTGAGAAGGATCTTTCTCTCGGGAAGACCTTTGCAGGAACCGTCCGCGCGCTTCCTGAAGTACGCCGTGGCGTTTGCCGTGTCCTTCCCCGTCTGCGTCGCGGCGACGCACTTTGCGGCCCGCGGGCAGGTCAAGGAGTACGTTCGCGGGCGCTTGGCCGAACGGAACGCGGCGGCTCTTGGCGCCGTTCGGAATGGGCAGAGAAAGCTCCTCGAAAACTACTTGGCGACGATCGTCGAACGGAGCAAAGGGATCGCCCGACACTGCTATCTGGAGAGCCTGGGGCAGGGAGTCGAAGAGAAGGCCGCGAGGACCGCCGCCGCCGCCGTTGTCTGCGGACCGAAAGGGGATCAAACGGTCAGCCTCTATTGGGTGGACCCAGACGGCGCGGTAAGACAAGCGCCTGAGAAGCCGCTTCTTCCCTTTGACGGGGCCGCCAAGCGCAGAATGCTCCAATGGGAGGACCCGGAAAAGGAAGGTCTGATGGAGTTCGGTCAGCGCGATCCCAAAGAGCGCGAGACACGCGACGCTCTTCTCTACAGGGGCTATTTCCCGCCTTGGAACTGGCATCTCGTAGCGCTCGCCGAGAGATCGCAGGTCGCGGAATCCATTAACTGGAAGAAACTGATAGGCGACGTTTCCCTCCTCCCCGACGGCGCCGGGCCAATCCACTCGCACCTCCTGGACTCGGAGGGCAACCTGCTGGCGACGACGGCCGGCGAAAAGGAATCGCCCGGTCTCAGCGCGCAGAGCTTGAGGAACGGCGACTTCCTCGCAAAGATCCGCGGGATCGAGGGGGATGACGCCGGCTACTCGGAATACTTCTGGCCGCAGGGCGAAGGAACCGCTGTCGCCGGGGAGGGCAAAGAAGGGAACGGGGAGACCGTTGCGCGGGAAACGCCGGAACGGAAGCGGACGGTGAAACGAGCGGCCGCCTACGCCCGGGTCCCTGGACTCGATGCATTCGTTGTTTCCTCCGGGGATTACCGGGCGATCAGCCGCCCGGCCCGCCTCGCAGCCAATTCCGCCGTTGCCCTTGCCGCCGTCGCCGTGGTCGCGCTCTTTGCCTTCGTTGCGGCCCTGGAGCGCGCGCGGTCCCTCCACGAGCGCGTTCGCCTGATCTCGAGTGAGAAAGCCAAGGCGATCGAGGCGCGCGTCAGGGAAACGACCGACGCTTTCGAGAAGACCGTCGCGGACTTGCAGGG
>Ga0315274_10000583_pt1 | contig 56611 bp, 48 predicted proteins | sample YL17G02_20_MG_FD_203700 | JGI IMG/M metagenome (GOLD analysis project Ga0315274, IMG submission 203700) | Sediment microbial communities from Yellowstone Lake, YNP, Wyoming, USA - YL17G02_20 | ecosystem: Environmental > Aquatic > Freshwater > Lake > Sediment | place: USA: Wyoming | collected...
AGCCAATTCTAATTATAACAACATACTAAATAATATAATCAATTGTTCAAGTTCACTATCTTCCTCAGGTATAAGGATACGAAATTCAAATTATTCATTTGTGCAAAATAATACTGTTTATTCTAATTCTAATGCAGGTACGGGCATTTACCTATTTCCATCCTCTAATAACCTAATTGTAAATAACACTGTTTTCTTGCCTGTCCCTAACTCTTGGGAATTTAGTTCAACTTCTCCTTCATTAAATAACACCATAATAAATCTTTATCTCCAAAGCGCAAATATCTCATTCACAAGCTTAAATATCAAGATAAGATCTGTTCTTTCCGGTCAGCCTGCCGATTCCGGAGGATTTTACAATATCAGCAAATACCTCAATATCACAAACAACTCGGCATCAAGCTGGGTTTTCTTGAATATCAGCTATAATGATTTAGACATACCTGCGGGAATTTCTGAAAGTTCTCTGAAACTTTATAGGTATAATTCCTCAAATGTATGGCAGCTTGTTGCAGGAAGCGGGGTGAATACAACTGCAAACTATGTCTATGGCAATGTTACTAATCAGACAGGATTCAGCATATTCGCTCCGATGGGGGTCATAACAAATCTAACTGCCTGCAAGACAAGCGGCTGGGCTGCAGACACCACTTACAATCTTGGAAGCAATGTGAACTCAAGCGGGACATGCATGCAGATTGATGCGAACAACGTGACTTTGGACTGCATAGGATATATTATTAACTATTCCCAAGCAGTCAACGGTTATGGTGTGAATTCCAGTGGATATAATTTCACAACGATAAAGAACTGCAATATCATGCAGGGGGATAACAGTATAAATACTCCTAATGGAATCTATCTTAACTCTTCCAATAATCAGATAATCAATTCAACTATCATTGGAAGGGGTATCGGAGTATTTCTATCCTCCAAAAATAATGCAATAACAAATTCAAGTGTGAATATATCTGGATTATTATCAAGCGGTTATGGAATTTACATTTTATCTGCCGTGAATAACACTATAATCAATTCAAAGGTAAATGTAACGGGGAGTGGCAGTTATGGGCTGTATATCTCTTCATCCAACAACACCATAATAACCAACTCAAATTTTAGTGAGACTAGCGGTAATGCAGGAATATATTTCACATCCTCACACAATAATGTAATAACTGGCTCAAACATATCTACAACAGGCGCTACTGATGCTATCGCATTCTCCTCTTCATCTAATAACAATAATATAACTGGCTCAAATGTTGTTGGCGGTAATCGGGGTGTTTATATAGGTTCATCTAACAACAACACAATATCTAACTCAAATGTGACATCAACGGGCGGCAATGCTGGAATCCAGGTTTTCGCTTCTCAAAATAACAGGCTAGTAGGTCTTAATGTCAGAGGTGCTCCAGGTGTCTATCTAACATCCTCTTCTAATAATACCCTGATAAATAATTCCAATATAACCGGTGCAGGAAATAGTGGAATATCAATTGATATTTTCTCATCAAACAATACCCTATCAAATTCAAATGCTAGTTCAGATGCCAGTAGGGGAATTTTTGTTTCAGCTTCTTCGAATAATCTGTTTACCAATATGAAGGCTACAGGATTTAGTCAGGGAATTTATTTAACTTCATCTTCCAATAACACTGTGATAACCGGTTCAACTATCTCGGGGGGAGGGGCCACTACTCCTGCAATAGCGATGGATTTATCATCTAATAACAATACTGTCTCAAATTCAAGCGTGATTTCTGGTAACGGCATCAGTGTCTCATCTTCATTGAATAACCAGCTCATCAATCTGACAGTTAGTGGAGGTGGAGTTCAAAATGGAGCTTCGATATTTTCATCCAACAATACAGTGCTAGCCGGTTCAGCTGTTGCCGGTTCAACTGGATATGGGCTTAATCTGACATCATCATTCAATGTTACTATTTCAAATACAAATATTAGCGGATTCAATAACGGGTTTATAATCTCTTCTTCAAATAATAACACTATCTCCAATTCAAAGGTTATTTCTTTATTTTCTGGGCAAGGGATTTCTGTTTTATCATCTTCTAATAATCAGTTGATAAATGTGAATGTGAGTGCACCAAGCTGGGACTTTTATTCCTCCGGTAATTCTGCAAATAACATTATCCTAAATATGATGCTGGGAAATACGAATGTTAGCTTCATAGGCTTAGATATGGCCTTAAAATCAAAAACATCTGGCAGGCCTGCTGATCCATCAGGCCTGAAGAACATCAGCAAATACATCAACATGACTAACAACTCGGCATCAAGCTGGGCATTTATAAATGTCAGCTACAATGATTCTGATATTCCTTTAAGTGTTTCAGAGTTCTCATTGAAGCTTTACAGATACAATTCCTCGAATGCATGGGAATTGGTGCCTGGAAGCGGAGTAAATACAACTGCAAATTATGTATATGGGAATATCACAAATTTCAGCATCTTCGCGCCGATGGGTGGAAGCGCGAACGCTGCTCCAAATGTCACATTAAATCTTCCTGCAAATAATGCACCGATAAATGACACTCAGACAGTTACTTTCAACTTCACTGCAACTGATGATAATAATCTGACATTAAGCTGCGACATCTATCTTGACAGTGTTTTAAACAAAACAAACAGCACAACTTTGAATAATACTCTGACAAACTTTGTGATTTCAGGATTGAGCTATGCAAACCACAACTGGAGCGTCAACTGCACCGATGGCTCCTTGAGCAACGTGTCTGAGACAAGATACTTCAGCGTTGTTAATACTTCTATACTAAATGCATGCAAGACAAGCGGCTGGGAGGAAAATAAAACTTATTATCTAATAAATAATGTCAATTCCTCAGGAACCTGCTTCAGCATTGACGCGAACAACGTCACAATTGACTGTGACGGCTATATGATTAATTATTCGCAGGTAAGCAGCGGTTATGGTTTTAATATTTCAGGATATAATAATATCACAATAAAGAATTGTAATATTGTGCAAGAAAATTCAACAATTCTTTATGCGCACTCAATCTATCTTGAAAATTCAAATAATGCAGATATCCAAAACAACACATTTAGGATATTAACTCTCTATGGAGATGGCATCCTTTTGAATTCTAGTTTATATTCAAATATTTTGGAGAATACCATAACTATCTATAATGGTGACGGTTATGGTATTGATTTAAGAGAAGGTTCTAATTTGAGTGTTGCAGCAGATAATCATATAATCGTAAATGGGAGCGGAGGAAGAGCAATTAATATAGAATCTAGCCCAATTTCTAATATAACAAATAATAATATAACAACTTATGGGGCAGGAAATTATGGGATTAATATTTATAATTCTGATTCAAGCATTCTTAGAAATAATATTCTTAATATAACCGGAGACAGCAGCAATTATGGGGTGTATATAGATTCTAGCACCAATTCAAATATAACCGACAATATGATAAGCACCGCCGGATCCGGAAATGAGGCAGTTTATCTTTATTCAAGCTCTGATTCATTTGTTTTGAATAATAGCATCAAAACCTATTCTGCTAGTAGTCATGGGATTTCTCTTCAATCAGCTTTCAACACAACAATAGCTAATAACAGCATTGAAACCACGGAATCTAGCGATGGAATTAGATTAACTTCAGGCTCTGACTGGAACATCCTGGAAAACAATTCTATAATAACCTGGTCTAATGGGAAGGGTATCTATCTGGATTCATCTTCAAATATAAATATAACTCTCAACAATCTTTATACAGATTCCGGCACGAGCAATGGGATTTATCTAGTCGCCGGTTCAAACAATGTTCTCGTATCTTCAAATATTATTTACTCTTCTGTGTATGGCATCTATTCAGATTCGAATTCTGACCTGAATGCAACTTATAATGACATAAGTGGAGGCAATGGATGTTATCTGGAATCAAACACTAACTCAATTCTGGAAAACAATAATATCAGTGTGTCATCTTACGGCATATATCTTTATTCAAGCTCAAATAATTTGATAGCCAATAATATCACAAGCTCAGATACATCCGGATATGGCATTTATCTCCAATTGGCTTCTGATTCTAATTTGACTCATAATATAATAAGCACAACAGGAGATTACAGCCATGGCATATACGCTGATTCAAGCACCAATCTCAATCTAACAAACAATACAGCATCTACTCTGGGGTCTTATGCTTATAGCATTTATTTGACTTCAGGAGCCGGCTCAAGCACTTTATTTGAAAATAATGTTTTTACAGACGGATATGAAAGTTATGGCATTTTTTTAGAGTCTGGCTCAGATTCAAATTTGGATTCTAACATAATAAACACGACAAACACCTACAGTTATGGTATTTATGCTTCATCAAGCCCGAACAATAATTTAACAAATAATCTGATAGCCACATATGGGGATTGGGCGCACGGTATTTATCTGGTTTCAAGCCCAAATTCAAATATCACCAACAATACCATGGATATTGAGGGAGTGGACAGCAGCTATGGCATTTATTCATATTCATCTGATTCAAATATTGTAGAAGGGAATATAATAACCACAACTGGAACAAACAATAATGATTATGGCATTTACGTGGAATCAAGCTCTTATTCAAATATTACTAATAATGTTATTATAACAGATTCAAGTGAGGGCATTTATTTATTCTCGTACTCTGATTCAAATAGCCTGATAAATAACAACATTACAACTTTGAATGCGGGCAATGGCATATACCTTGAATCATCTTCAAACAATAATATAACAGACAACATAATAAATCAATCTTGGGACGGAATTTCATTAAATATCAATTCAGATTATAACATTATAGATAAAAATATTATAAGAGGAAAAGATTTAAGCAATGGGATTTATCTTTCTTCTTCAAATTATGTAAACATCACCAATAATATAGTGAGGGGATATTTCGGGATAGATTTAGACTCAGGATATGGCTCAATTGTTATAAACAACAATATAACTGAAGATGTAGACTCAGCTAGTGGAATTTATTTATACTCGCATTCAGATTCTAACATAATAAACAATACAATTTATTTAAATGGGATTGATAGTTATGGTATTTCTGTTTATTACTCCGATTATAATAATTTGCTGAACAATACAATTACAGCAGAGGAAAGGGGGATATATTTAGAATCCTCTTCTAATAATAATCTGACAAATAACATAGTCTTTTCAAATCAATCTTGGGATTTCTATTCAGCATATGATTCACAAAATAATAATATTATCAATCTTTCATTGAGAAGCGCGAACGTTTCATTTACAAGTCTGGATATTGCACTTGATTCTGTTCTTGCTGACTGGCCTGCTGACTCTGGAGGATTGTATAATATCAGCAAATACATCAACATGACAAACAACTCGGCTTCAAGCTGGGTGCTGATGAATATAAGTTACAATGATTCAGATTTAGGAGCTATGGATGAATCAACCTTAAAACTATATAGGTATGATGGTGGATGGTTTTTGGTGAATGGTTCTGGAGCTGATACTGTAACTAATTTGGTTTACAGCGGAAATATAACAAACTTCAGTATCTTTGCTCCTATGGGGGGAAGCGCAAATAATCCTCCTTCCATCACTCTGAACAAACCAGACAATAATACCCAGATAAATGACACACAGACAGTGACTTTCAACTTTACAGCAGCTGATGACCTGAATACTACTTTAAGCTGTGACATTTATCTTGACAATGCTCTTAATCAGACAAACAGCACAACTCAAAATGGAACGCTAACTAATTTTGTAATTGGTGGAATTTCATACTCAAATCACAATTGGAGCGTTAACTGCACTGACGGCTCTTTGAGCAACATGTCTGAGATGAGATACTTCAGCGTGAATGATACAATTGCCCCTAATGTTAACTTGATAGTTCCTCCAGAAGGGCTAAACACTTCAATAACTTCTATTACATTTAATTGTACAGCAACAGATAATACTGCCCTTTCAAATATTACACTATATATATGGAATTCAACTAATTTTGCATGGGCATTTACAAATTATGTTTCAGGAACATATAATGAATCTTATCAGAGCACAGACTTTTTCAAAAATGAGACATATAAATGGAACTGCCGAGCAGGAGACATTGTATCCAATTATGCCTGGGCCACATCAAACAGGACATTTACTGTTGATACAATTAAACCTTTAATCAGCATTGTGTCTCCTCAGAACACAACTTACAACAATAGAACCCAGCTCGTGAACATTTCAGCCAATGATACTAATCTGGATTCAATCTGGTTCTTCAACGGAACAGACAATGAAACTTACTTCACTCCAGTTTATGTGACATTCGCAGAGGGAAGCAATACCCTGTATGCATATGCAAATGATTATGCTGGAAATCTGAATCAGACAAGCAAGACGTTCTTTGTTGATACAACACCTCCAAATATAACTATCATAACTCCTATCGAAGCGGACATTGTAGGATGGACTGTACTGCTAAGGGCGAATGTGACTGACCCTAATCTTGACACTGTAACCTTTGAAATAAGAAACGGCACTTTGACTGGAGATACTATCGCTTCGGGATTGATGAATGATATTGGAGGGAATATATTCAATTCTACATTTGCTACCAATGCAACATGGCCTTATGATACTAATCTGCTGAACTCGACTAATTTGACAATGATTATATATGCTAATGATAGCCAGGGACATAATGTCAGTCAGTCCACTTATTGGGTCCTGGACAATACCCAGCCAGGCATACAGCACGTCACTCCAACCCAGGCTGGAAATTACTTCAATTCAAACTTCAACCTGAATATCTATCTGTCAAACCACAAGCTGAACTACACCAGTTATAATATAACCAATGAATCAGGTGTTCAGGTGCAGTTCAATTCAATTGATCTGGCGCAGCCGATTTATAGCTGGACTGACTTGGTTAATGTGAATGCATTGCCTGAAGGCAACTACACTCTTACAACCTATGCCATAGATTCATCAAGGCCTCAAAACAGCAATACAAAGACAACATGGTTCTATATTGACAAGACAGCGCCAACTATAGATATCCTAAGCCCACAGAACAAATCTTACAACACCACAAGCATCTGGATAAATCTGACAACCAGCAGCAACAGCGTCTGGTTCTTCAATGGAACAGACAATGAAACCTATACTGGGCCTGTGCAGAGAACATTTGCCGAAGGAAGCCATAAAATTTATGCTTATGCCAATGACACTGCAGGAAATTTCAATCAGACAAATGTTTCATTTACAGTGGACCTGACAGCTCCGTTATTGTCAATTGTAAATCCTCAGAGCAAGGCATACAATAATGCCACAATCCTGGTGAATATCTCAAGCAATGGGGATTATGTGTGGTTCTACAACGGACTGAACAATTTGACATATACTGTTCCTGTTCCACTGACATTTTTCGAAGGGCCAAATATCGTGATTGCATATGCAAATGATTCTGCTGGAAATATGAATCAGACAAACGTAACATTCCTTGTCGATACTATTTTCCCTACAATCTCTATTGTCTCTCCTCAAAACACAAGCTACAACAACAGGACACAGCTTGTGAACATATCTGTAAATGATACCAACCTGGATTCAGTATGGTTCTTCAACGGAACAGACAATGAGACTTATTTCAATCCTGTGATGAGAACCTTCGCTGAGGGGATCAACACTCTGTATGCATATGTGAATGACTCAGCAGGCAACTTTAATTCAACAGCCATTGTATTCACAACAGACACAATTGCGCCTTCAATAGGCATTGTGTCTCCTCAGAACACAACTTACAACAACAGGACACAGCTTGTCAACATCTCAAGCAACGGTGATTATGTGTGGTTCTTCAACGGAACAGCAAATGTCACTTACACATCTCCGATGTATGTGGATTTCAGCGAAGGCTCAAATACCCTGATTGCCTATGCCAATGACACAGTTGGAAACCTCAACTCAACTTATGTGATATTTACAGCAAATACCACAATGCCTTATGTCAATATCATATCTCCTCAGAACACAACTTACAACAACAGGACACAGCTTGTCAACATCTCAAGCAATGGCCAGGATATATGGTTCTTCAACGGAACAGGAAATGAGACATATTCCGGGCCTGTGCAGCGCACTTTCTCTGAGGGAAGCAATACACTGATTGCATATGCAAACACAACAGCCGGCAACTTCAATTATTCAAGCGTGATGTTTATTGCAGATACAATTAATCCTATTATTATATTTGTTGCGCCTACTCCTGGCAACGGAAGCGTTGAGAATCAGAGTTCTGTATTCATAAACATAAGCTCAAATGAGCAGTTGAGCAGCGCTATTCTGGAATGGCAGGGAGTGAATGAGTCCATGTCCGGCTCAGGAACAAATTGGTACAAGAACAAGACAAGCCTTGGAAGGGGGAATTACACTTACACGGTTTATGGATATGACACTGCAACCAATATGAATGTAAGCGAGACGAGAAGCGTGTCAGTGTTCACCAATAGTATTCCGACCGTTGATGCTCCTGCAATAACCCCTGCAACTGCTTATATCAATGACACTTTGAACTGTTCAACAACAGTTTATGACATTGACCTTGATATTTTAAGTGTCAATCTGACATGGTACAATGGGACAGTGCTTTATGGCTCAGCTGTTTTTGCCGGGTTGAGCAATGGAACACTTGCAAGCTACGCTCTTACTGCCGGAGTGCAGGCGAGAGGAGAAATTTGGAACTGCAGCGTGTTTGCAAATGACGGATTCAATAACAGCCTTTTGAAATCAGTTGCCCGCATCATAAGCAACGCTGCCCCTGCAAAGCCTACCTTAATAAATCCTGCAAATGCGTCAATTATAACCTGGGGTTCAGCAGACTTGCAGTATAATTCAACTGATATTGAAAATGATACATTGACCTATCTGATTTTCATAAATGATACTTTCATCGCAAATACTACGAGCACTTCCTGGTCATTATCTCTTGACCTAGGGAATTATACATGGTATGTTGTCGCAAATGATGGGAATGTTAATAGTACTCCATCTGATGTTTATTCATTTGAAATGAAGCCTTCTGTATGCGGCGATGCACATTGTTTCGGGGGAGAAACATGCTCATCCTGCTCAGCTGACTGCGGTTCATGCGGATGTATGGCTAATTGCGCGTGCGCAGCATCAACTTGCGTGGGCAGCACTTGCGGTGACGGCTGCGGCGGAACATGCAGCGGAACACTCGCTCCTAATTGCGGAAGCAGAGTTTGCGGGCCTGTTCCTAATGGCTGCGGCTCCTCCTGCGGAACTTGCTTGCCTGGAAAGATATGCTCTGACGGGCAATGTATAACTCCTTGCACAGAGAACTGGACATGCGGAAACTGGGGCAGCTGCGTTAATAACCAGCAGACAAGAACCTGCACTGACTCGAACAGCTGCGGAACAACAAACAACAGGCCTCCTCTGACTCAAACTTGTGTCTGCCAGGAGAACTGGCAGTGTAGCGGATGGAGTGCATGCGTGAATGGCCAGCAGACACAGACATGCACTGATTCTAACAATTGCGGAACTAATGTAAGCAAGCCTGAAACTAACAAGACCTGCACACTTCCTGCGTGCGGAGATAATACTTTATTTGGCCAATGCTCATTGACCAAGCCAAAATACTGCGAGAATGGCAGTTTGATAGACCAATGCAGCACTTGCGGATGCAGCATGAATGAGGTATGCAAGCCGGACGGAAGATGTGTAGTTGAATGCGCATCTAATCAGGAATGCAAGGATTTATTCGGGCAGAAATACAAATGCGAGAATGGGCAATGTGTTATTGAGCATGCTGAATGTTACAGTGATTCTGATTGCAGTGAAGGAAAATATTGTCGTATGGGAGTATGTGAGCCAATACAGAAGCGTGAAACTGTCACAACCGGCCCTTCAGCAGGATTGCCCGCTCCTCCAGTGCCTGGAGAATGCACTTCAAGCTGGAACTGCAGTGAATTTTCAGAGTGTAAAATAAAATATTCCACAGCTGACCTGCTTTCATTGAGCGCCCAGAGCCTTGTTGAAGGGAGGCAGGAAAGCGCATGTGTTGATGTCAATAAGTGCAATGTAAGCACTATAAGAAGCAGAACCTGCACAAAAGAGGTTCCAATAAGGGTTGAAAGAGAAGTCATTTGTTCAGAGAATTATATTGAGGTATACAGCAAGGGTACAGACAAGCTAATCGCCAGGATGAGAGAATCCTCTTTCAAAGAGGTTCCTAGACTAGATATTGACCTGAGTGTGACTGAATTGAGCGAGAAGCTGGAATGCGCTCATTGTTTCGATGGTGTCAAAAATCTGGATGAGAAGAGCATTGACTGCGGCGGTGCAGATTGCGTGCCATGCGAGGCGCCGGCTCCACCTATGGTGGATGTATCTAAAGTGCTGGTGAATCTAAGATGGTGGCTGATATCGACTTTGCTATTGACTTTGATAATCTATCTGTACAATTATTTATTCATACCTCTGGTCAGGCCCGCTGTTCCTAAAATAAAAGAAGCAATGCCGTTCAAGGAGGCGGAATTCCCAGACATGACTTTCACTCCTCAGATAAAGCCGAGGTCAGTGCATTTGACTGAATCAGACAAACTATTTGACAGGCTGCGCGAGCAGTTGAAAAAGATTGAGGCAAAAACTGAAAAAATCTCCAGTGAAGGAAATGTCAGGGAGATGAAGAAGGATATTGAGGAAAATCTGTCAAAAATCGGGAGAATAATAAAGGAAAAGAAGAAAATCATGCCAGAGAATCTGAAATTAAGCAATTTTGAAAGCGAATTGCAGGATGTCGAGAAAAAATTATGGGATTTGGACAAGAAATTCAGGATAAGAAGAAATTAAAACTGTTTCTGATTATTTTTTGGATTTGCTCAGCACAAATCGTGTTCCTATTATTGGAGAGACGAATGCAGTCAGCATAAGGTCATTGGCTGTTGCCTTGAATATAGGAGTTATCTCTGTCTTTGATTCAACTGAGAATTTATGAAGTATGTCATTTATTTCGTCATTTGACAGCGTTGTGGTGGTGTTTATTGCCTGTATCCCTTTCCTTACAACCAGGACATTGTCCGGGCCGTTGCATTCTATCGCGTTGATTTCAGGATTTTTGACAAAGATATTCAGCTTTCCCAGGCTAAATGATGTCTCTGCCTCTGTGACAGAGGTCATAGGGCTTTTTATTTCAAGAGGCCTCATCATCGGCGGCCGGATCATCGGAGCACGTGCAGGCGGAGCGATGCTTTTTATCACTCTTTCTCTTGCTTTTTCCAGCTCTCTTCTTAATGATGATTCCTGCTCGCTTATTTTTGGGGGAGGCAGCGCAAATTCCCTGTCTCCAATTCTTGAAATATCAATAGGCATCTTTGCAGTCGGCTGCAGCTGAGGCTTCATCCTCATCATTTCCTCTGCGCGTTTCTTCTCTGCTTCAAATGGCTCCATTTCAGCTATCTCTGTTTTATTAATCTCTATGGCAGTCGTTGCAGGTATAGCTGCCTGAGGAGATTCAATGCTCAGATTGTATGCGCTTCTGAGCAGATGTCTAGAAAATTGAGCCAAGAATTCTTTATTTATCATTTTTGTTTTTGAGCTTTAATTACGCCCTTGAGCTAGATTCAATCCTTTCTCTCAGGTAGTTTTCCAGCAGCACAAGGCCTTTGGCAACAGTCTTGTTCTGGTCAATTAGCATGTCCAGTTTTCTCACAAGGTCTGAGCCTATTGCTGTTCCTGCAGCGCTTCCTTTGGTTTTTTCCTCTGTCTCAAAGGATTTTGCAGAGTCTGCCAGGAATCCTAGAAGTTTGCCTATTTCCTTGCCGAATCTATCAAGATTCACTGCCAGGACTGTGACTGCCTTCTGAAGAGCTATGGAATTTTGAATCAAAATCTCTACTTTTTCATCATTCTCTTTTACCATGTTTAGAGCAGTATTTTATAATTTAAAAACCTTATCTCGAGGCAAATGGGGATAGAGGGAATCGAACCCCCATTCGTCGGTTTCTGCCATGTTTTTATAAATTTTGGCTGGAGCCGACAAGTCTACCATTGGCTTATATCCCCTTATTATGAAGTTCTCTATGACAGTTTGAGCATAGTATAATACATTTTTTAGCTTCTTTTAAAAGTTGTTGTTTAGAAGAATTTTTTATTAGTATACTCATACTCTTTTCTTTGTTTCCATTATTATGATGAAAATCACAAGCAGCTGGACATTTATTATAACCACAAATAGTACACTTTCCACCAAGCAATTCTATTAATTTTATTTTATTTCTTCTTCTCCTTGCCATTTTATTTTTATATATTCTTTCTTTATTTATTTCATAATATCGTTTATCATATTCATTTCTATGATTAAGGTTTTTAGGTCTATTTATTGGAGAATTCCGTCTTGCCAATTTGAGTCTCACTGCCTTATGTTGAATTGATTTGATACTTTTATTAAGAATATTAGATATATCCTTCAATGAAACTTCAGTAGGATATTTTTCTTTTAGATACTCAACCTCCTTTTGAATCCATCTCATAGAATTCTAATATCTCGATACTATTTAAATATTTGCACCACAATATAAGGTCTGGAACCATATCATTATATTTTTATTCTCTTTGCCGCGTCTATCTCCTTGAAGCTGATTGAATTGCCCTTGAATCTTGTGGCGAACAGCAGTGCATCCAGGGCAGTATTCCTGTCAGTAGGAAGGTTTATCATGCCTTTCTTGTATGCGACTGCAAGTATCTCTGAGGAGCGTATTATCGGAGTTGTGGTGTATGTTGCAAGCTTATCCAGAGAGTTAGTGTTCATTGTGACTTTTGTGTGAAGCTTAAGCTCCATCAGCCTCCTGAGGTTTTCAGGATTTTCGCAAAGCATCCTGGTTGTTCTTTCATCTATCGCGATGATGGTTTCATTTTTCAGCAGTCTGCCGAGGGCGATGCAGCTGGCTTCTCCCCCGTGTATAATTCTTATGTATTCTCCGTCTGCATTCAGGAGGCTGTTTGTCAAATTCAAGATGTGTTCAGTCTCTTCATTCAGCCTTGGGTCAGAATAGACTTCAACAACTTCCTCTTTTATCAGCCTCAGCATGTTCAAGGCCTCAAGCTCAAATCTCCTGATTTTTAAAGGGGTGTCTATCACTTCATTTTTTACATTAGGAGTTATAACAATCCTGCAGTTGCAGTCTTTCTTTAGGTGTTCAAGGATATCAATCAGCCCTGTCAATGACAAGGTGATGAGAGTTGATGAGTCTAATATTAGTGTCTTCATTTTTATCCAAAAAAATCCATTGCTATTTTGATTCTTTCTCTCTCAGGCATTGTGATGCTCAGGTCGACGTCTGCAATGCCTGTCTTTCCAGCATATTCTGCCAGCTCGAACACAGTTATCCCGAGCAGTTTTGCAGTCTGCTCAACTGAGATGCCGTGCTCATACAGTCTTGAGGCCTTGTTTATCCTCGCTTTCCTGAATACCTCTTCTATATATCTTTTAAGATGGCCAGACAGTTTTTTGATTGACTCCAGTATTGTTTTCAGATTTTGCGCAAACTCCTCTGTTTTGTTTGCATTAAGGTTTGAGAATGCGTTTTTGAGATTTGCAAGAACCAGCTTTTCAAACACTTTCCAGTCCTTGTATTCAGTGTATTTTTCCCTTTCATACACTTTCGCCAGCGAATAGACTATTACTGCGATGCTTATTGAATTTGGGTCCTGGAATATTGAGGCAGAGTGCACTGTCCTGTTTGACATCTCTTTTATAGTGAACACATCATTTTTATCTATCGCTTTTATGACTGAGCTCAGGATATTCAGAATATTGTCTTTCTCAATAGGCGCCTCTTTTTCCATATTCAGTTAAAATTTAATATTTATTTAAAACTTTGCCTCCTGCAAAAATTTAAAACCCTCCTTGCATTATATATCTCAATTAAAAGAGGGGTAAAATGATAATATTGTCGCTTGGAGGCTCTGTAATTGTTCCAGATGTTCCGGATAAGGCTTTTCTTCTGAAATTCAGGAAATTTGTATATGATATCTCCAAAAAGGAAAAGGTAGCCATTGTGACTGGCGGCGGAAAGACCGCAAGAGAGTATATTGGTGCTCTTTCAGGCATAGCCTCAAAGGACGAGCAGGATAATATCGGGATAAAGGCGACTGAGATTAACGCAATGCTTTTGATTTATTTTCTTGGTTTGAGGCAGAAACTGCCTTCTGCTATTGGTGAAGCGTCCAGAATCGCCATGAAAAACAGGATATCGGTTTTTGGAGGGCTCAGGGTCGGCCAGACAAGCGATTCAGTTGCAGCAGAGCTGGCTGTTGAGACAGGAGCAAGGCTTTTTATCAATATGACTAATGTCCGAGGGCTTTTCAATAAAGATCCTACCAAATTCAGGGATGCAAAACTTATCAGAAAAATAAGCTTTGACGGGATAATATCAAGGGTTAACAGAATAAAGGAGAAGCCAGGCCAGCACTTCATCCTGGATTCAAAGGCGGCCCAGCTCATCAAAATACACAAAATAAAGACAGTCATTGCCTATGGCAGAGACCTGCAAAATATCAAAAAGGCGATAAATAACAAGAAATTTATAGGCACAACCATATTCTAGAAGATGTTAGACATTGTTAATGATGATAAGCTGGCTGCAGCGGCGATGAAGAAAGGATTTGACAATGTTTTTGTCATGGGCAGAGATATCGCTCTGATTTCTTCCAGCAATATTGCCGAAATCAGGAAATTGGTTTCCAGAGAGCAAAAATCAGGAAGGATTATCGCTGTTCTTGGCAACAATGATGAGATAAACCGTGCAGTATTAAGGCTGAAAATTGATTTTATCCTGAGCCCCGAGCATGCCAGAAAAAAAGATTTCGCCGATTACAGGAATTCCGGGCTTAATCATGTTCTGTGCAGGGAAGCCGCTGAAAAAAATATTGCAGTTGCATTTAGTCTTTCAGATATTTTAAGGCTGGATGGCGAGGAACAGGCAATGCGGCTTGGGAGGATGACACAGAATGTCAGGCTTTGCCTGAAGTTCAAGACCCCAATGATCCTTGCGACATTTGCCTCATCTGAATCCGAGCTTAGAACCCCGCATGAGCTTGTTTCTTTCGGAATGTCCCTTGGAATGCCCAGGGCTGATGCGGAAAAGGCTCTGAATCAAATAAGCAAGATAGAAAAATCAGACAAAAATAATTGAGGCATAGCTCACCACGTTGTCATAGCTCTTTGTCTGTTCAGCTGAATTTGAGTATTTCAGCAGCTTTGCCTTTTTTGCGCCGAGAATTTTGCATGCTTCGATTGCCGTCGCTATCGCGCCTTGCCCGCAGATTGTTGTACCCTCAGCTTTTTTTAGAAATCCTTCTGCGTCCAGATTTTCTGTGCATTTTATCGCTCTTCTGTCCATTTTGTCAAGCCTTTCTTTTGCCTCTTCTTTTGGGAACGGCACAAATTCATAGCTGTAGCCGTAATGTGTGAAGTCGCTGGATGCAATTATATAAATTTTCCTTTTCAGATTCTTTGCAGTGTCAGTTATGAGCTTTGCAATCTCTTTTATCTCTCTGATTTCCCGGGTTGAGATTAAAATCGGAACAATCTTTGCATTCTTGTTTGTGTACTGCAGGAAAGGAAGCTGGACTTCAATGCTATGCTCAAATTTCTGGTCATCTTTTGTGAATAATCTGTTTTGCAGCAGCAATTCTGAGAATTTTGTGTCATTTTTTGCTATGCCCAGAGGGGTCTCGAAGTCATCTGTTGAGACTGAATTGCCGGCTGTGTAATGGTTTGTCCCAAGGAGGATATATGTGTCGGCTTTCTGAAGGTTTTTGAACGAATAAGCTGCTGTACGGCCGCTGTAGGCATAGCCCGCATGCGGCGCAATGAATCCAATGTTCTTCTCTTTTTTGATTTTTGCCAGGCTTAAGAATAATTTCAGCTGTTTTTTCAGCTCTTCTGCATTTTCCGGATAAAACTGGCTGCTGACAGCAGGCTTTCTTGTCATTTTATTCTATAAGATATTGATAGTATAAAAATTTATCGACGATAATTGCTGCAAAAGATTAATAAACCTGGACTGCATGATATAAAGGTAAAAGAGGAATAGGAAATTGTAAAATGAAAATAAGGGAGATAATGCGGCCTGTGAGGACTGCCAGCAAGGATGAAACTGTGAAAAGAGCAGCGCAGATAATGGCTGAAAACAGAATAGGCTCCTTGATTGTTGTGTCCGGGAAGAAAGTCATAGGGATAATAACTGAAAGGGATATACTTGTAAAAGTCACTGCGCTTGGCAGGCAGTCAGACAAGGTAAATGTCGAGGATGTCATGACCTCCAAAGTTCTTACAATAGGCCCAGATTCATATTTGGATGATGCAGTTTATCTTATGATAGAGCACAAGATAAAGAAACTGCCTGTTGTTGATGCGGGCGAGCTTGTCGGCATTGTGACATCAACAGACATTGTCACAAACAGTTCAGAAGTAGGAGAATATTTCCTGATTGGATGATTCTATTTGCTTATTCTAAGATTTTTTATTCCCATTTGTTCAAGCTGGTCCATTGAAATAGCGATTATCTCTTTTATTGATTTGCTCTTTCTTTTAGAATAGATATTTCCCGCCTTTATGAATGTTTTAGGCCATCTTTTCTTGAATTGCCCGACATTTTCCTGCAGTTTTACCGGCGGCCCCTTTACTATTATTCTGTTTTCTGGCCTGAACATGAAATAAAATTCAGCTGCTCTTTTTTCCTCATTGTATTTCCATTGGCCTTCGGCCTTTCCTTCATTTTTGAATCTTTTAAGGAGCATATTGAACAGCTTGAAGAGCTTTGCCCCGGCGACATCCTCTTTTTCCTTTTCGCTTTCTGCCTCTATCATTACCAACGACATTTTTTTCCTCTTTGCCGCCTTTTGCATAACTTCTTTTGTGATTTCTTTCTTTGTGAAGAAGATAATGGATGGCTTTTTATTGAATGCCTTCGCTGCCTTGACAAATGCTTCCAGTTTTTCAGGGCTTATTGCTGCAGCTGCGTTCCTTTCCGGCTGGACAGGGTCGACAACTATCAGTGGAGATATCAGCTTTGCCTCATTCATCTCAATCATCAGCATATTTTTGCTCTTGTAGAATTTTGGGATGTCAATTATTGTTTTTTCCTCTAGGTTCCACCTGGCGGCAGCTTCAAGCAGCTTTGTAAAAGAGCCGAAATGGATGCAAATCAATTCAAGGCAGTATCCTGAAAATCCTCTTATATGGCTTTCAGCGCCGTAGCAGTCCTGCCCGTAACAGAAAGATTTCGCAAGCTTGATTGAATCAGCGACAGCAGAATTCTTTTTAATCTTGTCAAGGACATATAAAACATGCAAAGGAGAGACATCAGTTACGTTCATCGCCTCTTCAGTCTTTTTTATTGAAAGCACCGGAACCAGCTCGATATAAATCGGTATTTTGATGAGCTTTTCTATCTTTTTTGCCCTGATTCTGTAATAATCCCTTGAGCCGTGAAGAGTCTCTATTTCAAATTCATGGTTCTTGTTTATCTTTTTTATTGAGTTCAGGAGCAGATTTGAAATTTCTTTCTCTCTGCTCTTGTATTTGTCATATTCAAATCTTGCGAACACGTCAAGATCATATCTTCTGCTCTTGATTATTGTGCCTTTTGCAAAGCTTCCGCCTATTATTGCGAACGCCCCCAATTTTCTGAGCTCAGAATTAAGCCTGAACACAAGGCTGCTGACCTCCAGCGTGAGAATTTTTATCTCTCTGTCACTAGGGGTTATCAGTTCAAGCTGCTCCTTCAATATATCCTCTTTTTTCATTTTCTTAAGGTATTTTATTTTCTTCTTTTCTTTTTGGGCATGATTCTTCTTTCCAGAAGCTGGAATGTCGAGACTAAATCAATTACATATTTGCCCTCGCTAAGCTTGTAGATAAGGGGCTTTCTTTTGAACAGGTTTACAAGGTCAATCTCAAATTTGCCGGGTTTTACGACTCGTACTGACTCCAGGTCAAGGATAATCGGCTTGTCTTCAGGGCTGTCAAGAATCTCTTTGAGGTCTATTTCAATCTCCTGCTCTATCTCTTTCCTTTCCTTAAGGCTTAGGTTCTCCAGTTCTTGTAATATCTTGTCCTCTTCCTTGTCAATCTTCTCCTGCTTGTAGAAGAAAAAGAATCTTGAGCCGCATTTGCAGCCATTCAGCAGAACATCAGAAGTGTCAGCATATTTTTCCCCGCATCTTACGCATTGGTGTGGCATTTTTCTTTTATTAATATAATTATTTGCCTTTGAAGAATAGTTCCATCTTGCTTGGGTCTTTCTTTATGTCTTTTATTATTGATGCAGGCCCTATGACTGTCACAGCATCCCTGTCTCCTACAAGAAGATTGGCAATGCCTGACCTTATCATAGGAATGAATGAAGTATCTTTTTTTGATGAAAGCACTGCCAGTTCAATTCCCTTGAATCCCTTGACATGGCCTATCATGACCATCGTGTCCTCTATAAGTCTTACCTCTTCCTCTGCTTTCAGCCTGCCCTGCAGAAGAATCACCTTATTTGTCATAATTATCTTCAATAATTTCTTGATTCTCTCAGCGCAGCCCATATTTGAAATCTCCGCATATGGAATGAATTGTAGTGTGAGTTTTGCCATTTTTTACACCTTCCTTGCAAGCTTGAACACGCTGCTGTAAAAATCATCCATGTTCGTGCCTTCTTTTGCCGATATCCCAACCACTTCATATTCAGGGAATGCCGACTCTACCCGTTTGATATTGGACCTTTCTAAATCAACTTTGTTGGCTGCTATAATCACTGGGATTTTTCTTGCAACCAGGTTTCCTATGATTGTGATGTTGACCTGTGAGAAAGGATTCTGTGTAGAATCCAGAACAACAACGACTGCATCTACATCATCAAGCCATTTGATTGCCTCAATCACTCCCTTTGTGGCTTCCTTGGCACGGTTCTTGGATTCCTTTCTTGAAAGCCCGAACTTCATGAAATCCTCATAGTCAATCTTTGTGGCTATTCCCGGCGTGTCAATTATCTTGAAAGTAAGCTTCTTGCCTTTCTGCTTAACATCAACCTTTTCCTTTATTTTGACCTCTCTGGTTTCATGGGGGATTTTTGACACTTTTCCCATATCCTCCCCAATCCAGTCCTGGCATATCCTGTTTGCAAGGCTTGTCTTTCCCGCATTTGGAGGGCCGTAGAACCCCAGTTTGATGTTCTTTTTGGTGCCGAATATGTCCCATAATACCCTTTTTACAAAATCAGTGATTAATTTTATGACCATCTTTTTCCTCTTAGCTGACAAAGATAAAAATTCTGCTTTTAAATATCTTTTGCTTGTTTTATATCTATTTTACCGACGATAATTATATTTTAGGCTGGGCTGCCGGCTGCTGCGGATGCTCAATAAGTTTTTTTGCTTCCCTTATCTTTTTTTCAATCTCTCTCTTTTTTCTTTCGACTTTCATGAATGCAAAGGCTATCTGCTCATTGTTCCATCCGGCTTTTTCAAGCTTTTCTCTTATTTCATTCTCAGGCATGCCCCTGACCTTCGCATTTACTATGAATACTGTGATTGAAACCACGTCATTTTTGCTCTTGAATATCTTTTTCTCCTGATTCTTCTCATAAATGACTGCATAAACCTTCCATATAAAGAATATTCCGGCTGCTGAAGCCAGAACTATGAACACTATCCAGCCTATCGCCTTGAATATTGGAGGGCAATCGCTTGGGCAGTTTTCTGAATTTTCTCCAGTGTCACATTTGCCATTGCCACACTGTGTTTCTGCAGGGATTGCAGCCATCAGTGTCTCAAATGTAGGGGAGGCATAAATCTCAACCAGGTTGATGTTTTGATTGCCGGGCATTGCGAGACTGATGGTTTTGCTTTCGCTCAGCTCTGGGACCTCAATGCCTATTGCGCCGTTCAGATTCTGCTGGCTGTAGCTTGCATCAAATTTTGTCTTGTCAAATGCCACCCCCTGCGGAAGCTGGATTATAAGATAAAAACCTCCAGATGCCTCAGTTGTTTCAGTCGGAGTGAGCTTGATTGCCATTATAGTGGCCACGTCCTCTCCACCCATGTCTGTAACCACCTTTTTAACTGTCCCTGAAATTTTTATTCCCACGTTGTATTGCCAGTTTTTAATCAAATCCTTCAGCTTGTCAGCATTATCAGCATCATATTCTCCTGCTCCTGCTCTTTGCAGATATTCCAGATTTATTTTGTCAGCTGTGAATGCCGGAACGCTTTCTCCGATTACCAGCTTGTCCTCAATCTTTTCAGGAATCTCCAGGGCATCAAGCTTCAGCTTTAAAGCCACCAGCTCGTTGGTTGTGGCAGTCTTGAATTCAGTCTCATAACCTGAAAGTTTGCTGGCCAGGGTCGTTATGTCATATTTTTCAGCAAACAGAGGCTTGTACCATGGAGGAATTGCGGAGAACTGGGGGGTGAACTTGGTAAGAAGCAATCGTTTGGCTATCAATGTCTGGTTTACTATTGAACGGGGCTCAGCGGTTGTTATCTTGAATGTCCCTGTTCCGGCAAGCCCGTCCTTGTCAATTGCAGTCACTGTTAACGTGAAATTCCCTATTGAACTGTATCTGTGCATGATTGTGGCAGTTTCTGAGCTTCCGGTTACGCCGTCCCCGAAGTTCCACTGATATGCGATTATGCTTACATTTTTTGGGGAAGATGCCCGCACTGTGAAGTTTGTGCTGGCGCCTGCTGCGACAAATAGCGGGCTCACGCCAGTGACAATTGGCACTTTGGCTGTTTCAAATGTGTCAAAAATTGAATAGCTTCCGATTCTTATGGTTACAACGGTTGTTCCGTATTTTGATGATGTGATATTCAATGGGAGGATTGACAGCTCAGTCGTATTCATAGTTATCTTTGCCTTGTCTTCAGTTATTGTGGAGAATGTGATTATTGGATAAGGCTCTGAACAGTGGTACGAATTAGTTTCTATCTTCAAATTCAGCTTGTCCAGTCTTATTTTTCCATTTGACAGGCTGGAGAAACTTATTGGAATGACACAATATGTTGCATTTGCGTCGCAAGAGGAATTTGAGAGATATGCCTGGGCAGAAGCCAGGATATTTTGATAATTTGGGTCATTTTTTATGCTGATGGTGTTTTTCAGGGTCTGATAAGTCGCATATTTTACATCAATCGGGAAATCTCCTGCTGCAACAGTTGCAGGAGGAAGACCATTAAATATCAATCCTTTGCCGGCATTCCCAGTTCCGCTGTACGCTTTTATTTGCCCGCAGCAGCCGGCCGTATCTCCGCAAATATCTTCAGTGCAGTCCGTAGTGACGCAGACATAATAATCTTGAAGAGCATCGTTGCTCATATTTATTTCACATTCCTGATTTGGAAGAGTTATGCATGACCAATCATCTTGGGTTTGCCATTCAGATTCAGGATTTGCAGAGTATATCTTTAATGTCAGATTATAATCTGAAGTTGCATTGGCAAATGCTCTGAACTTCAGAGAAGGCACAAATTTTATTCTCTCACAGTATTCTATTCCGGCAATCAGTGTTTTATTCTGGCTTGTGCTTGTAATTTTGTAATTTGGGACAAGTTTTCCGAAATCAGGAGAAGGCTGCAGGTACTCCCATTCTTTTGTTCTGTCGTTGCCTATATCCATTGAAGGGGTCGGATAATCTCCTGCCAAAGACATGCCGGTTATATCAAAGTTCAAATCAGATATGTCAATTTCATCCCATCCAACAGCAGGGCACAGATTTTTATTGAGATTCAACCCTATCAATGCAGTTGAATTCTCCCCCACTGTCAGATCAATTTGGGACAAGGATGTTGCTTCCTTGTAAAAAGGGAGGCAGTTTTCAGGGCTGCATGAATATGCGACTGGATCAGGCTGCGCATCCAAGAATTTTGACAGAATCATCTTGAAATAATTGTAGCCGACTTCTGCAGTAATCATATTGTTTGGCTCGTCTTTCAGGCTGAGGTTCAATTTTCCATCTATTATCTGGCCAGGAGATATTTCGGTGCTGATAAGGTTGAAGGGATTTTTGCCCTCATAGACGGTTGCAGTTATTGAAAAAACAGATAATATAGTTATGAATAAGACTGGCAGAATAATATATTTCAGCTTCATTTCAACCTCTTTTTTCTGATATTAACGACGTTAAAGTGCTATAAAAACCTTATTCTTTATTATAGGATTTAACCCTTGATATTTCCAATCGGACTCATTCTGCATACTTTTCTTGCAAGCCCTGCTTCCTGGATGCTGTCAACCACTTCTTCTACTTCTTTGTATGCATTTGGAGCTTCCTCTGCCAGGCCTGCAAATGAATGGCCTTTCACGTAGATTCCTCTTGAGCCGAGCTCTTTGACTATGTCTGAGCCTCTCCATTTTTTCATTGCCTGAGTCCTGGACATTGCCCTTCCTGCTCCATGGCATGCGCTGTAAAATGCCTTTTCTCCTTCCTCTATGCCGTGCATTATATATGAATGAGTCCCCATTGTTCCTCCAATCAATACAGGCTGTCCGATGCTTCTGTATTCTTTTGGGACTTCATCTCTGCCAGGGCCGAATGCCCTTGTGGCGCCTTTTCTATGAACATAAAGTTTTTTTATCTTTTCATCCACTTTGTGATATTCAATCTTAGCTGAGTTGTGGCTGACTTCATAGAATGTCTTGACTTCAGCTTTCGGAAAAATCTTTTTGAATCCCTCTCTAACCAAATGAGTGATTATCTGCCTGTTTGCATAAGCATAATTCAATGCGCAGCACATTGCTGAGAAATATTTCTGGCCTTCAGGGCTCAGGATTGGGGCGCTGACAAGCTCATGCTCCCTTATTGGAATGTCATATTTTCTTGATGCTTCTGCGAGAACCTTAAGATAATCTGTTCCAATCTGATGGCCCAGCGCTCTTGAACCGCAATGAATGCTCACAAGAATCTGGCCTTTGCTGAGGCCAAACACTTTTGCAGCCTTCTCATCATAAATCTCATCAATGCACTGAACTTCCAGATAATGATTTCCGCTTCCAAGAGTGCCTATCTGCTTGTTTTCTCTTTTCAATGCAGTCTGCGATACATTTTTTGGATCAGCGCCCTTGATGCTTCCGTTGTCTTCAATAAATTCCAGGTCTTCTTTTGTGCCATAGCCTTTTTCAACAGCCCATTTTGCGCCCTGCGTCAGGACTTCATTCACTTCCCTGTCGCTCAGGGTGATTTTCCCCCTTACACCAAGGCCGGCAGGAACAATATCAAATAATGTGTCTACAAGTTTTTTTATCTGAGGCTGGACTTCATCCAATGTCAGGTCTGTTTTCAAAGTCCTTACACCGCAGCCTCCGTCAAATCCAACTCCTCCTACATTGACAACTCCTCCTTCATTCTCGTCAAATGCCCCTACTCCGCCGATTGGAAAGCCGTATCCCCAGTGCGCATCCGCCATTGCAATGCTTGCCCTCTGGATTCCAGGCAGGCAGGCGACATTGGTAATCTGTTCCATAACTTTGTCATCCATCTCATCCACAAGTTTCTTGGATGCATAGATTCTTCCCGGAACTCTCATCTCTCCAGTCTTCGGAATCTCCCATTCAAAATTGTCAATTTTCTTCAGTTTTGCAGGCTGCATCTTAAATTTTTCCGAATAATCTCTTTGATTGTTCTAATAATTCAAAAAATTCCCGGTTTTTAATCTCTTTCAAATTCTGTTTGCTTAAAAATTCTGTGATTTCTTTGGCTATTCTGACTCCTGAATTGTAAATTTTATTTATTGATGCGGGTTTTAGACCCATGCAAATTTCAAAATCTGTTTTGAAATGTTTGGGTACATTCTTAAAATTGTATATTGCCTTATAATTTGAAAGAATTGAATTATACATCTGTTCTGGTTTAAGATTATTGAAAAATTGGATGATTCTTGGACATTGGCTTGCCATTGTGCTCGCAGCATAGACTAAATTATGGATGTCTTTTCTTTTATGCGCTCTCTGGAGCTTGAAGAAGAAATCCATTAGTATGCTGTATTTTATATTCAGAAGCCACGCATATCTTTCTCTAAAATTTTTTGCCCTTTTTTCAGCTTCTCTTTTAAATTTTTGGATAAATCCTATTTTATCATAAAGAATCCTAACTTTCTTGAAGGCAATCAGATTTACAAGTATCTGCTCCACTTTATTTTCATTTTTGACTGATTCCAGCGCTTCTTTATAATTTTCAACATTAAGATTAACCAGGATTTTTTTGTTGTTCAAGTCAATTATGCTGTCTTCAATGGGCATTTTTGGCTTCCCTGAGACGAATATGTTAAAATCAATGTCAGAATAATTGTCTAATTTTCCTGAAATTGCAGAACCATGAATCAGAACAGCCACAGTATCCGGATGTTTTCTCAGAATTTGTTTCAGGAGGTCTTTCAGCAGATTTTCCATTTTTACACATCAACTATGCATTGAGAAACCCATTGTCCTTTTTTATTCTTTTCTACCTTCAGCTGAGAGTAGGTGGCTGCCTTGACTTCTTCTTTTGCCTCATGCTTTTTTATGTCCAGCTTCTCCCCCATAGCCTCGCCTTCAAGCAGATATTTGTTTTTCTTTTCATGAATTTTCACCTTAAATTTTGAGAACATCACCCCCTTGATTCCTGATTCTGCAAGCAGCTTGTTCAACCATTCAACCAGAAGCTCGTCAATCTCTGATGCAGACGCTTTTATTTTTACTTTCTTTTTTGCCTTTACTTTTTTGATGTTGACTTCAACATTGAACATGGCCTTTGCGCATTCTTCAAATGAATTTTCAACTGTTTTGCCTGTTCCTCTTACTCCGATATCTGCCTTATGCTCAAAATTTTCAAATGTCATTTTCTTCAGATTTTTTTATTTATATCTACCAGACTTTGATGTTGATGAATCCCTTTATTCTTTTTGTTGTGATTTCATCAAGCATGCTTATAGGGTATTCCCTTGCCTGGACAATCACGCTTTTTGGAATCTCTCTGGACATGTCATAAAAAATATCAGTTTCATTGTATATTTGTATTGCAAAATCATTGAAATCAGGCACATCAAGCATTTTTTTCAGATTAGTGTAATCATTGTAATAGGTGTCATTGAAATTTTTAATCCTGTTTCTTGAGAATATGGTGAATGAGCGTGCAGTGCTTGGAGTTAGGGTTGAAGGGTTTTGCGCAGGGGGGCATCCTGATACCTGAGTTGTGAATGTTGTTTCATTTGAAAAGAACAGGTGGTATATTGATGAAGTTCCCTGATGGTTTATCTGCACTGTTCCGTCCACAAGTTCGAAGTTTACAGTGTTTCCATAGTCATCCTCAATGAACATCTTTGTTTTTTCATATTCAATATTATTTGATTCCAGTATTGTCTTGAAGTTGCTGCCGCTTACCGAGGCCTTGAAGCATGGAGGGGCATCCTTTACCTGGAATGGAAACTCAAAAGCCAGTATTGTGACATTGTCCTCAAGCTTGAGCTGGACTGAATTAAGAATGACTTCTGAAAGGTTGGGCTGTTTCACAGGATTCATGAAAACAAACAGGGCAGCCACAAAGCTGACAAATAATACTATGCTGATTATCAGTTCAATATAGCTTATCCCTTTTTTGTCCATTATTCTCATGTTTAATTTATTGATTTGCTCTTTATTTGTTTTATTATTTGAAAAACGCTCCGGCGCCCGTGACTAGGAGTATTGCGACAGTTACAAGTATGAATGAGTGCTTTATGCCTGCCTTGATGTTTCCCTCTGAAAGTTTTCCTATCACAAGTCCTGCAAAAAAGCTTTGCACAAAAATCAGCAGGATGAACATCTGATTAAGTGTTTCAACTGACATCTGCTCAGGCATTGTTGTAAATCCTGTTGTTGCCTTGGCCCCTCCGGCTGCTGACAGTGTTGTCATTATCAGAGGGATGAATTTTATCTGCATCACCAGCATTATCACTATAAATATCAGGAATATTATATATCCCTGCATTACAAGATTGAACATGCTTGACTGTCTTTCCTTTTTCAGGTCCTCTATCTCTGCGACGGATTTTGCAACGCTTTCAAGTATCATTGCAATGTCCCCCCCGGATTTCTCAGCCTCAGTTATAAGCGCGATTGAACGGGCTATGACCTTGTTTCTTGTGTCTTTTGCAAATATCTGAAGGGCCTGGCTTACAGGGATGCCCAATCTTATCTGATTTGCAAGCTTTGTTACATGAGGTGTAAGGCTGCCGAAATCTTTCCCTCCTACATTTATTATCACTCTGCTTATAGGGATTCCTGCCCTGACACTTTCCACGAGTGTTCTTGAAAATTCAAGGAACATGCTCTCTTTCTCTTTTTCTCTGCCGACTTCAGTTATTGTTGCAAGGAAGAATGGAAGGGCGGCGATAACCACTGCTATTCCTATTAGAAAGAAGAAAATCTTTGATCCTAACATCAGTGCTATATCTCCTATTATTATGGCTGCTGCTATGATAAATCCTATCCAATTCCTTTTTGTCAGTTTCATTTTTGTTTAACCTTTTGGCTGGCTTATCTCCAGGAACACCAGAAATCCTATGTTTATCACAACCAATGCCCCTATTCCAAGAACTGCCATTGTCTGGGGGCTTAATCCTCCTATCTCTCCTCCAAGGACATTCACTAATACTAATATAAGCATAAAAATCAGAGGAGCGGCAATGAGCAGTCCGGTGTAGATGTCTGCATAGGTTTCAGATATAGTTATGTAACGGCGCCTTCTCAGCTTGTAATCATTCAGCGTGTCGACTGCATTTTTTTCCAGGTAATCTTTGAGATTCCCTCCGGATGCGAGGGTGGTTGCAATCCCGTTAAGCAGCTCGGAAAGTCTTGAGGATGCAGTTGTTTTTGCTATATTTCTCAGAGAGTTTACCAGGCTGTATCCATAGAGATTTATCTGGTTTACTATCTTTCTCATCTCGCTTCCTACAGACGGATAATCCGAGCTTTTGGCTATAATCTCAAATATCTGCGACGGAGTTACGCCAGAACCAGAGATTGCAGACATGTGTATTATTGCGAATGGCAGCTCGTCATCAACCGCTATCCTTAAAGATGAAACTTTTGATGAGGGGTAGAAATAAAGGGCAAAGAATGTAACAACTGGCAGAAATAATACTGCAATCCCTATCCCCACGCTGTTCTGGATGATGAATAAGACTGACAGCAGGATACCCACTATCAATGAAATGAGTGCTGCAAAAAGCATCATGGATATATAAGTTGTCAGGAGAAGAGTGTTGTTTGATTTTCTCAGGTCTCCGTTCAGGTCCTGGAAGAACTTGTTTTCTCTGAGCTTGAATGAAAGATTGATGAATATCTTGCTTGCGATTATCGGAAACGCCCCCACTTTCTCTTCCTTCTTTTGTTTCACGACACTGGCTTTTCTAAGAGACTTAAGGGCATCTTCTTCAATATCTAATATCTGCAGCAGTTTTTCTTTTTCCTTGCTGCTTACAAAAACGCCTCTTACCTGCGAGACCTTTCTTTCTGTAATCAGGTCAGGGATGCTTTTGTTAAGTATATCCAGCTCTTTAAGCATGGCCACAATCGCCCGGTTAAAAAATTCTTTCTGGCCAGATTTTTTTCTTTCTTCCAGCAGCTCTTTCAGATTTGATATTATTTCTCTTTCAGTATTCAGATTATTCTTGATTTCCATTTTTATTTTTCAGTCTTTAGAAATTCAGATTTGAGTTTTGTTATCTCATCTTCACGTTTTTTTTGAAGTTCAAGTATCTCTTTCCTGATTGCATCTCTGGCTTTTTCAGGGGCAAGCTCCAGCTTCTCAATTTTTTCAGTGATTTTTTCAGTCAGATTTGACAATTCATCCAAATTATTCACCATTTTATTGATATCAGATTATTTTTCCTATTTTGAGGATATGCCATATCTTTTCAGCACGGTCTCAGGGTCCTTGTAATATTCATTGACCAGCTTCTGTACAGTGTCATAGTCGAATATTTTTCTTTTGTACAGCTCATAGAGCAGTTTTGTTCTTCTCTGCAGCTCATTTGTAAGCTCCTCTTTTGAGACTCCGCTTCTGGCCATTATTTTTTCAAAGACCCTGCTTTCAGTCTTGTAGTAAAATTTATCCTCGGCAGGGTCCCATATAAAAGGGGTGTTTGTCTTTGCGACCCCGTCTGGAGTCACTTCAATCACTTCAGTGATGTTCTTGAGCTTTCTAGTCTCCTGTTTCTTGATTATTGCATGAGTCATGACTGCAACAACATCAAGGCTGTTCATCAGTGTCGGAGGCAGGTCTATTGGAGGGGTTTCCAGTCTTCTGATGACTGTTTCCACTGATTCGGCATGCATTGTGCTTATGGATGCGTGTCCGGATGCCATTCCCTGGAACAGCACTGATGCCTCCTTTCCTCTTACCTCTCCAACTATCACATATTCAGGATTCTGCCTGAATGATTCTTTCAACAGCGTGAACATGTCAATCTCTCCTGCGCCGCCAAGTCCTGTTCTTGTGACAGCCGGCAGCCAGTTTTCTCTTGGCAGATTCAGCTCTCTGGTATCCTCAATTGAAACGACTCTTGCTTCAGGAGGGATGAAAAATGCGATTGCATTTAGCAGAGAGGTTTTTCCTGATGCTGTTCCTCCGGCTATAAGTATATTTGATTTGTACTGGGTCAGTATCCAGAAGTAAGCGAGCATTTCAGGGCTCAGGGTGTTCAATGACAGGAGCTGGATAGGAGTCCAAGGTATTTTTGTGAATTTTCTTATTGTGAATGTCGGGCCCTTGCTTGTGACCTCAGTTGTATAGGTCGCATTTACTCTTGAACCGTCAGGCAGAGTTCCGTCAAGCAAAGGAGATGCGTAAGATACATATTTCCCGCATCTTTGAGCGACTTTCTCGACAAAGCTTGCCAGATCATCTACATTCTTGTAGACTATGCTGGTGCGCAGGTTTCTGTATATCCTGTGGATGATATACACCGGAGAATTTATCCCGTTGCATTCAATGTCCTCAATGAAATAGTCTTTCAGCAGAGGTTCAATTTCATTCAGGCCCACGAAGTCCCGGAACAGATAATAAAACAATTTTTTGTAGCTGTCTTCATTTATTTTCATGCTAAGCTCTGTGATTATCAGCCTTGCAATCTTGTCAATGTATTCCAATGTCCCTTCAAACGTTTTTTCAGCCATCAGGCTTATGTTGATAAGCTCTCTCATTGACTGTTCAAGCCTTACCAGCTCCAGTTTTTCATTGTCATTCAGCAAAGGCTCCTCAATCTCATAGACAACTTCAGCTATTTTAGGGTCCCAGTAGATGTGAGCGCTTACATATGGAGAAATCAGGACATATCTTATATCTATTTTGGTCTTGTCAGTTATTTTTGGAAGAGCTGGCTGTTTCGGATTTAACTCTATTTTAGGAAGCTGATTCATTTAACCCTCTTTTCAAGAATTAGGAAAAATCTCTATATAAAGTTTTTTGATTACTCGATGACTATATCAATGTTCTGCTTGTTCCCCTTTAGGCCGTTGTTTTCCAGGAATATATTATAAGGCAGTTTGGAGGCAGTCAGAACCTTGTCTATGTCGGTTCCGAACACGCTGATGTTCAGATTTGAGCCGCTGTAATCCCTTGTCAATATAACTGTCCATAATTTCCCATTTTTTTCTGTGAGTACATCAATGTTCCCCATTTTTACAGGCGCCCCTTCCTGCGAATATCTGTATGCTGAATCTTTCATTATCCATGTTATGTTCTCGCTCACTGCATTTATTGAGAATTCGCCTCTTGAGAGCATCAGTTCATAGCTAAGCCTTGTGCCTGTCGCCTGCCTTGTCCTGAGCATTATCTCATCAAATTTGTTCATGCTTTCTATGGTTTGATCTATAGTAAGAGAGTCCTTCATCTCAGAAATCTTAGGACGGATGACTGCAAGAAGCATTCCTATTACTGCCATCCCTATAAGAACATAGAGAACAGTGCTAACCCAGACTATCGCTTTTTTATTTATCATTCTTAAAATCTAGATACCTCTAGAATTTATGTTCAGATTGCAACGTTTAGATTACCTGCACTTCACCAGTACCAGAGCATGCGATGTCAGAAGTTCCCACTCTTATGAAGGGGAAAGCTTCTACTTTCACTATGCCTGTTGTTGCATTGGTGCATAATACAGTATTGAACTGTTGTGGTGTTGAAGCACAGTCAAAGGTTGTGGAAGATCCGTCTGTTTTTATCATCTTCACTGTAACCTTGCTGACATTTGCGGTGCTTTCAGACCTCTCAACGTAAACAGTCAATGTTTCTGGAGTAAGGTATTTAGCTTCCTGCGTTGAAATGCCTGCGTTCAGGCAGTCTCTCTTGGCAGAGGCTTCAGCTATGCCTTTCTGTATCATTGGGTAAACTGCCCCAACGATAAGTCCAATCACCCCTATGGTTATCAAAACCATAAGGACTGTCGCAATCAAATCTGAAATTGCTTTTTTGTTTTGCATTTTCCTCTTTTAGATAATTTTATTTATTAATTATACAGGATGTTGATATTTAAATCTATCTCTTGATTTTCAGGATTTAGGGCATTTCCAGCTCTATTTTTTGGTCAGGGCAGAATCCAATCTTGGGCTGTTTTGACTTGGTTCCGGTGCCGTAGAGCACAGGGATTACCTCCATCTTTGTTGCCTGAGAGTCATAGATGTCTTTTATTAAAATCTTTACAACGCTTCCTGTGAATATTGCAGGGATATGAGAATCGGAGTCTCGCGCCGGAGATTTTTCATAGATTATGGTGCTTCCATCAGGATTGAATGCTTTGATATATAACTGTTTGATAGGTATATTTCCCCCATTATTTATAATTAGAGTTTTTTCATTATTATCATTAGATATTTCAGCAGTAAATTTAAGCTGGTCACAGCTTCTTTCGATAGGCGCTCCTCCCTTGTCTGTCTGCTCTCCGATGAATCCCTGGAGCCATATATAGACTGTTCCAGCTGCTGCAACTGAGATGCTTACAAGCATAACTGTCGCGATTAGCGGCGAGATTCCTCTTTCATCCATCCTCTTTTTCATTTTCACACACTTTTATTATTATTATTAGTTATTTAATCCTTTTGTTCAGGGCACAATGCATTCAATCCTCTGCTTCATTATCGCCTTTTCGCACAGCGTGATGTTTGTGCCTGTTCCGATGTATGGCTCAAGCTCAATCTGTTTCATATCATCAAAATACTGGAAGCTGAATGGAGGAAGAATAGTTATCTTCTGAGATGGAGCAATTGATTGCTGGTACTTGCCGGGCATTAGAGGATATTTTCCTGCTGTGGCGCCGCCAGGATCATTCTCGCCCTTGTCATTCATTTTGGCGTAGAATCCGGATATATTAAACAGCCCTCTGTTTTGCACAGTTAATGTTATTGTTTTTGAATTAAGGTCGCAGCTGTAATTATATATTATTATATTTATATCTGGGCAGCTTTCCGTCGGCAGAGGATTTTGTACGTAGAATTTGAGCCAGGCGAAGACAGCTCCTCCAAGCGCCACAGTTATTGAAATGAGCAATACTGTTGAAACCAGTTCAGAAATTGCTTTCTTGTTCATTTTTCGCGTGTTTAATTTGCTAAGTTTCATTTTATTTATTTTATTCATTAGTGACTATGTGAACTTCGTCTCCCTTTTCAGTTTTCAGGACGAAGTAAAATTGATTGTTAAGCGGGATGTCAAAGTTGTAATCCAGACTTCCAATTTTTACTGTCACTTTGTCTGTGCTGTAAGTATGTGATGTTGAGATAAAATTTGCAACTTTCTGAAAGACATCCGTTGAGATTCCCAGTTCAGAACTTCCGATAGTGTTCATGCTCTCTTTTTCAGGGCTTGGCAGCAGGTCGCAGGCAGTATTCCTCGGGCACACTGTAGTGTCATTTTTTGCAAAATTTACAACAGTTATGCTTTCTTGATTTCCGAACAAGTAAATAAGGTCTATGTTAGGGTCTTTCTCTCTGGCGTATTTTGTGAAGTTTTCTATAAAATCCTGGATTCTTTGTTTTGGCTCTTCAGGAGGGGCATTGAATATCCCATAGTCAACGACTTTCATCCTTTCCTTGTCGAAGTTCTTGCTCAGGTCATAGAACACTGTAGGCTGAGGCTGAATGATTGCATTGTTCACGCTTGCAGCCAGCCCGACAATCACAACTGCAATTATTCCTGTGACTATCAGAAAAAACTGGCCTTTCTTGTTTTGCATCTTTTATTCACCTTTTTTAAAAAAGGTAAGCGCGCTGAAGCAGCTACCAAAATTCCTGGAGGAATTGCTTGAACCTTCTCGGTCTTGCTACCCTACAAGCACCCTGGCAATAGTTTAGGGCTGCTTCCTTCCGGAACTGACCCATTTCGCTAAGGCAAGATCAAGTAGGACAAGGCCTCAACGTTGGAATCAAGGTTCCTAGAGGGACCGTGTCACTGCCTTAGCTTCGACCCACCATGAAGCCCATTTGTGCTTGAGCATAGGGCTAATATGCCGGTCTAGCTTACCAATTTCAAGAGCAGAAGAGAATATATAAAGCTTATTTTTATGATTATTTCATGATAGAATTTGTTATAAATTTCATAGTCTCGGTGATTTCAACGCTGCATTATTGGGGTGTTTTTCTGCTGACTGCAATGGAAAGCGTCGCTTTGCCTATGCCAACTGAGATTCTGATGCCTCTTGTGGGCTCTCTTGTTGTGTCAGGCAAGTTCAATCTGCTTGCTGTCTCACTGGTATCAGCCTTGGGTGCTCTTTTCGGCTCTCTTTTATCATATGTATTGGGCATGTGGCTTGGCAGAAAATTTATCTTGAAATATGGAAAGTATGTTTTGCTTGACAAACAGCATCTTCTGTGGACTGAAAAATGGTTCAAACGGAAAGGTGAAAAAACTATCTTCATCTCCAGGTTTATCCCTATTGTCAAGCATATTATTTCCATTCCTGCCGGAATAGGCCAGATGAATATTTTCAAGTTTTCAGCATACACATTTTTCGGAGCAGGTATCTGGAATGTTCTTCTTATATTTCTGGGAATGCTGCTTGAGCAGCAGTGGGGCCTCGTGCATAATTATTATGTGTATCTTGAGGTAGTTGCAGCGTTGTTGATAATCTCATTGGTTGTCTGGTTTTATATATCAAGAATGAATGGTAAAAAGCCCAAGAAAAAGAGAAGATAATCAATTCATTCTGAAGGTTTTGTAAACTTTCCAGAATTTTCCAGATTTTTTCATCAGGGTTATGTTATCAAGATAAATCTTGAGATTTGGTTTCAGTTTTGAGGCAGACTTCCAGATTTTTTCAAAAGATTCTTTGCTGTTTCCATATACTATTGTTGCATGGAATTTCTTCTCTTTGTCAAACTTTTTTAATTTTATTCCTGATTTTTCTAAGGTTTGCATCAGTTCTTTATAATCTTTGATAGCTTCTTTTGAAAAAGTTGCCTTAATAATGACCACTTTTTTGTCAAAATTACTTATTTTACTCAATAAAATAGAGGATTTTTTGTGTGTTTTGCAGAATTCTTTTAGCTTTTCTTCTAGATGTTTAATCATGGATTCTGATGCTTCAAATGGATATTTCAAGGTTATATGGGATGGGAGCGGAAACTGAATCAGATAAAGCTCATTAAATTTTTTAGCATATTCTTTGACCAATTTCTGATGATATATCTTCGCTTTTCCCTTCAGCAGGCAGAATATAGAATATTTCATTTTTAATGCGGGAGGGAAGATTCGAACTTCCGAAGACACTAAGTCACAGGATCTTAAGTCCTGCCCTTTTGGCCGCTCAGGAACCCCCGCTTGGGAAAAAGAATTAACCTGACTTTTTAAAATATGCGGGGAGTAGGAATCGAACCTACGAAGGCACTAAGCCACAAGCTTCTGAGGCTTGCCCGTTTGACCGCTCCGGCATCCCCGCATGGAAAATTGAATAATGCCGGGCTTAAAAGCCTTTTCATCATGTTTCACGACGGGAAATGAAATGTTATAACTGAGCATAGAAAACTTTATAAGTTAGATTGTTGATTTTAAACTGTAAAAGATGACAGACCGATTTGCAGATCTGAGAGACAATATGAATGAAGCCGAGATTATGAAGAAATTTTCTAGTTTCATGAGTGATGAGCTGAGGGCAGAGTTCATTGAAAACTGCCTTAAGAAAAAGCTTGACTCTTCTGTAAAGAAAAATCTTCATGTCAAGGTCGCGGATATTTATGAGAAGAAGAGATGGTATACCAATGCCGCTTCGCATATGGCTGCAGCAATATCATGCACTGAAATCTACAGGGAAAAGATGGAATTATACCTCAAATTAGGATTGCTTAACATCAAAGACAATAAACATATCATGGCAAGGGATTCCTTCAAGTCAGCAATGGATTATGCTGGCTCAGAGGATAGGAAGAAAATAGGGATTGACATCAAAAATCTTTATCTGAATGAGGCGAGTTCGCTAGATGCAAACGGAAAATGGACTAAGGCTGCATCAATTTATGAATACTCACTGGATTTATTGAATGATGCTGAGAAAAAGACAGTCAAGCAGAAGCTTGTTGTTCTTTATGAGAAGCTTGGCAGAATAAAAGATTCTATGAGGATGAAAAAAGAAATCATTTAATCTTTTCAACAATGAAAGGGATAGTAATATTATTTTTGGTTCTTGGATGCTTTCTGGTTATTGGCGCAAGCGGCTGTGAAGTTCAAACATCAAATGCTTCTCAGGATGCAATACTTATAGCGGCAAACAGCGAATGCACGCAGAAGGCCATTCTGACAAATGAATCCTCTTATAACCCTTATTCAAAGACGTGGTGGATCAATATTGTGATGAAGCCAGAATTCAAGAAAGACAACTGTTATCCTGCATGCGTTGTTGATGTTGAGAAAAAAACTGCTGAGATAAACTGGAGATGCACAGGCCTTGTTGTCCCGAATAATACTGTTGTTGAGCAGAGAATATATATTGTTGCTGCAAATAATTTTAAATTTGAGCCGTATCAGCTGACTGTTCCTATTGGCTCCACTGTTGTATGGAAAAATGAGGATATAGAATCCTACTCTGTAACATTCAATGACCAGTCTTTCTCAGAGAGGATTGAGCCTGGAAAGAATATATCAAAGAAGTTTGATGCTGCGGGAGAATATGCTTATCATGATTCCGTCCATGGCTCTCCGAACGGAAAGATAATAGTCGAGTAAATTACTTTTTTCTTTTCTTGATTGTGTTCAGCCTGACTTTATTGTATATTTCCTGAGCCAGCCATGCCAAACCCAATGCAGCAGCGCAATAAGCGCAGTATTGTCTTTTCATTTTGTTATATTTTACAGATTATAGGATAAGATATAAATATTGTGTTTTTTATATTGATTCATGACTGAAATTATTACAGGCATTATTGCCCTGATTTTCCTGATAATTCTCATTTGGCTGTTTTATACAAGGTTCTTTGGCGCAGAGTATCAGCCGGTATCAAACAAGGTCGCTGAAAAGATGATTGAATTGGCTGCACTTAAGAAAAAAGACAATGTCTGCGATTTGGGATGCGGGAACGGCAAGCTTCTGCTGAAGGCAGCGCCATTCTGCAATCGCGCTGTTGGTGTCGAGATTGACCCTCTTCGAGCATGGATTGCGCGATTTAAAACTGGAAAGATAAAAAATATCAAAATTCTGAAAGGTAATATGTTTAATTATGATTTGAGAGACATAAATGTTGTTTTCATTTTTCTTAAGCAGAAAACAAATGACAAGCTTCTTGCAAAATTCAAGAGAGAGCTGAAAAAAGGATCCAGGATTGTCTCTTACTGCTGGACCCTAGGCATGCCAGTCTGGAAACAGGACCAGAAGTCTAGAGTTTTTGCCTATAAGATATAATCAAAGCCTCCGACAGGATATTAGTTATTGGTTCAAAGTTGAGGCTTTTAGCTTCAAATCTTATCAGAAGCGAGGCATCAGCCGAGCGATAGGACGCCCGAGGGCTGTTATTTTGTATTTGTTACTACTTTAGAAAGAGAAAAGCTTATTAATTTAAGAGGGCTTGGAAGTTGATGGCTAAGGAAGACAGGGGAGATGTTATTGAGCAAAATCCCCTTAAAATAGAAGAACTTGGCAAATTAATTGGCGCGAGATATGGCTGCTTAAAGGATGAATCTGGAATGTTTGTTTCTGGCAATATTATTGACTTATCAAAACATATCTACAAATGGGCTGCGCCCAATGACATTATATCTCATCTGCTTAGAGAAGCAACATGGAACAACAAGAAATATAGGTTTCCAGAAGAGGAAACCATTAAAAAATTCTTTGGAAGGATTTTTCCAAGAACTTTAGATAATGCTCTTTTTGTGCTAGAAGGCGTAGGCAGCGGAGACCGTGAAAGAAGTTTTTTTAATATTTATAGAAAAAATTGTCATTCAGACAGCTGCGCATTCTATACAGACATAAGCCCAAGCGTGCTTGAAAAGAGAGACGGGCTTTGCGACATACTGTCTGATTCAGATTTGCACAAAATAATAGCCTATGAAAAAGAGCATCTGAAAAAAGAGCGCGGGGGGATAAACAGGGTGGTAACAACGCTTTTAGGGCATACATTGGCAAATTTTCCTCTTGATTCTCAGAAAAAAATATTTAAGGTAAATTCAAAAGAATTGCATCCTGGAGACATGTTTTTAGTGGGTATCAGAACAATTGAATTCAAAGATAATGCAAAAGACTACAAGAGAATGATTGAAGAGTATAATCAAGAGCCAAACAAAAGGTATATCCTTGGCTTGTTTGAAAACGCTTTTAGCAATATGAAAAACAGCCAAGATAAAATTGAAAAACTCATTAAAAAGGATTCTGAATTTTCTGTTCTTTATGATGATAAAAAAAATTCAATCCTTTCCTGCATAAGATATCCAAAAACATCTGACAGATATCTTGTAATAAATAAATCGCAAAGGTTTAGGGAAAAAGACATCAAAAAAGCCAATGGCTTCTTGCCAAAATTCAGTAAATTGTCATTTTTTTATGATTCAGAAAATCCGACATGCATGGTTGTTTCATGCATGAAAGAAAGCATGAAAGAAAAGATGGGAAGATATGCTAAAAAGGGCATTCTTCTTGCATTAATTATTGCAGCAGGATATGGACTGAATCAGTTGCATGACTATGCCTACTACAAAAAGTTAAATGCAGAATACAACGCGTATCCTGACAAGTTAGAATTCCTGCTTAAAAGAAAGCCGCATGAAATCATGAGAGTTGCCGGAAAAAATGAAATCGAAAGATTCATCAAAGAGGACATAAAGGAGCGGAATAAAAATCATTTTATTTATTATCCATATGAAGGAAATCAAAGGATGAAGGTGATAAGCTGCGCGCTGGACAAAAACATTGAAGAGTTTATAAGACAGCAATGCCAAAACAAGTCTGATTATGACAATTATCTCGGTATTCTGGAGATGCAGCAGCCAAAGATAAAAAACCTTACTCATAGATTCAGCGATGCATATACTGAAGCAGCAAATGATGCTGGAAAAGTTGTGAGCAGACTGAATTTGGCTTATTATGAGAGCATGCGAAGCAATTACATGCAGGCAATAGAATCAAGGAAAGAAGCGAAAAAAATTCTTGAAAATTCAAAATCTATCACTCAAGGATTGAAAGATGAGTTTTCAGATAAGATATTGTCAGAGAACATAATTGATATGACATATAATATTGAGACAGGAAAAGAGCACGAAGAGCTCAGGAAGCAGCTCACAGAAGACAAAATTAATCCATTGTTAAGAAAAAGCGCAATGACAGAGAAAGAAACAGAATGCCTTGCATTGATGTATTTTAGCAGAGGAAGGCTGAATTTTCGAGATAAAAGATATGACGATGCAAAAGAAGACTTTGAACAGGCGCTTAAGTTCGGAATAAATCTCCCTGCAATAAAGAATGATGTCAATCATGAACTGGCAGACTTGCTATTTGAGCAGGCAGACTACAAAGATTCAGTAAAATTATGCGATCAAGTTTTGAGCGCAAAAATCGGGGCAAACACTAATGCATGGACTAGCTTCATAAAGCTCAAATCGCTCGTTATGCTTAGCGCATTAGGCAAAAAACAAGCCAATATCGAGGATATAATAGAACAAAACTACCAGCAGTTTAAAGAGGTAGAAATAAACGGCAGGGGCTGGAACCGCTATTTTAATGGAATAAATTATCTTGCAAATAACAACATAAAAAAAGCTAATGAAATGTTTAATGAGGCCTATAATTCTCTGGATACTGCCAAAAAAGAGTCTGACAGGGCAAAGGCAATGTTCCAGATTGGAAGATGCCTGTATCTGCTTAAGGATTATTCTGGGGCTGAAGAAAAGCTTGCATATGCTTTAAGCATATTTGAAAATAAAGATGAGACTAAAAAAGATATTGACAAAATTGTGTGGGCAAAGGAAGCTCTTTTTTGCGAGGGTTATCTGATAAAAGTTTATGAGAAAAGCGGCAAAGAAAAGGAAAAAAACATCATGCTTGGACAATTCAAAAAAGAACTTTCAGAATTTTATAAGAGCATAAATAAAGGGAAAATCTGCAATAATCTGGTAATAGACACAGAAATGGGAAGATCAGAACTAAACAGTATATGGAATTAATATTTAAGTGAACAGCTGCTTGTGCACATCATAAATTAGCGCAGCCTCATGCCCTTTGATATTCTCGGGGAAATTTGTTTTTAATTGTTTTAGCAAATCATACAATGAATTGTGAGATTTAAGAACAACATCGAATTCAAGGTCTGCCCTGCCAATCGCTTCAGTTATATAAATCACATTTGGATGGCTGCCTAAAAAGTCTATCAATTCATTTTCTTTTTCTTTTGTCATCTTCTCCAGATACAGGAAAACATGGAAATAATGATAGCCAAGCACTTTATGGTTCATTATAAATCTAAACTCCTTTATCACTCCAGTCTTAACTAAATTTTTCAGCCTGCTTTTTGCTGTCTTTGTTGACATACTTAGTTTTCTGGCAATCTCCAGCAAGGGAGTTCTTGCATTCTTTGTCAAAATATCAATCAGTTTTAAGTCAGTTTCGTCAACGACTTTTTCTATCTGCCCCCCAATTATAGAGGAGCTGTTATCTTGAGTAGGATATAAGAATTTATGCTTGAAATGATGAACTCTTGTGGCGATTGTTATTTCTTTATTCTGGAGATATTTGCCGTAAAGATGAATGATTTCTTTGTAGATGCCGTATAATTCATCAAGGCTTTTCGCAGATATGACTCCGACAAGGTCCCAGTATGCCTCCTGGCTGCCAAGCCAGCCGACAGAAGAGATTTTTTTAAGATGCTCTATTATTTTGCGCTCTTTGTCTGAGCTTATATTCTGAAATTTAAGGAATATCCTGCAATAAAGCAGCCCAAGTTTTGAAAGATCAACTACAGGATAAAATCCTTTTATCAAATTCTCATCCATAAGCCTCTTAACCCTGTATGCAACAACATTCTTGGGCAATTTCACCTTTTTTCCTATCACAGAAAAAGATTGCCTTGAATTTTTTTCGAGCTCATAGAGTATCTTCCTGTCTTTCAAATCCATCGTAAATGTATTATAGTCTAATTCATTATTTAAGTTTTCTTTAGCCATTTTCTATCATAAAGGAAGATTAATATTTAAATTTTTCCTTTTTGTCCAAAATTCTAATCCGAATTTTAATATATTTGACATGCTATAGTATATCAAGGGGTGAGGGAAACATGGCAATTGAACAGGAAATTCTTCCTTCAGAATTGAAAGCAATTGAGGATCATAAGTATTATATGTCTCTTGAGCAGAAAAGGCAGATTTCAATTGAAGAGGCAATAAAGGATTTCATGTCAAACTATGAGGCGGACTGGCTTAGGGAAAAGACCAGAAGGGATAATATTGCGCAGAAAGAAGAGATAGACAGGCATAAATACCTCCGCTCAGAACAGGAAGGCAGGGATTTAGGGGAAGAGGCTGTTGATGAATGGAGGCAAAAATATGCGCATATATGGAGAGAGGAGCAGGAATCTCTGATAAAGAACGGCTTTCTTGAAAGAAAAGTCATGATACAAAATATTCACGGCCTTCATGTAAGGCCTTCTGGAAGTTTGGTTAAGATTGCATTAAAGAATGATTGTGAGGTTTATGTCCATAAAGAAGGCATGGACAACTATAATTTCAAGATAAACAAAAAGCCATACCTGAATGTCAGGTCTATTCTGGCAATTTCTGATTTGCTATGTCTTTGCGCTGCAAAAGGCGATGAATTAGAGTTTATAGCATATGGGAAACAGGCAAAAGAGGCTTTGAATGAAATTGATGATATTGTAAAAGCCAAGTTCGGAGAGGAAAAATGAAAACCAAAATTTCAAACGTCTACGGATACTGCACAATGTTTGGTGCTGCAGCAGGCTATTATTTCAGTGCAATATCTAATAGCTTACCTGATCTAGGAACTGCTCATGATGTGTATTTTTTAGAGGACATGACAATGAATGTTTTATTCGCAATTGCAGGAGCAGTTGGGGGTGCTGGCCTTGCTTCTATTTATGTTGCAGGCAAAAAAGTCCATGATTTTTTCAAGAAAAAAATATCTTCTGAAAATAAAGGAGGCAATCTTGAAAAGTTGATTGAAAAATGAAAACCAAAAAAATGCTGATAATCCCAGCGATATTTGCATTGCTGCTTGTCAGCTCAATAGCGTTTGCATCTGCTAGCTTCAGCATCCAGCCAGTCGGAGGGCCTGTTGTTCTAGGCAGCTCTCAGATATCCGAAATAAGTCAAATCAATCAGGCAATAATAGCAAATGGCGCAGGATGGACTGCTGCTGAAAATCCAATTTCCAGCCTGTCTCCTGAGCAAAGAAAAAAAATGCTTGGAATAAATAAATCATTGATAGAGCAGCAGGAAGTGCCGAATGCGGTGCCTGATGCTGGCTTTTCAATAATGGAAAGCGCTCTGCCTTCTGCATTTGACTGGAGGAATAAGGACGGAAAAAACTGGATTACGGGCGTTAAAGACCAGGGCATGTGCGGAAGCTGCTGGGCATTTGCAGCTGTTGGCGCCATAGAAGCAGAATTAAATATAAATTCAAATAATCCTAATTTTAATTCTGATTTGTCTGAACAGCAATTAATTTCATGCTGTCCCAGCTGTGGCAGCTGCAATGGCGGGAGCAGCAGCGGGGCTTTTGATTTTGCAAACAATACCGGATTAGCCAAAGAAAACTGGTTCAGATATGATGCCAGCAACAGGCAATGCAATCTTAGCAATTATTGGCAAGACACTGTTAAAAAAATAACGGGCTGGCATTATATTGGCACATGGAATAACATCAGCCTGAATCATTTGAAAAATGAGATTATAAATGAAGGGCCTGTTGTAATATATTTCGATGTATATGATGATTTCTTTTATTATAGCGGAGGTATTTATCGCCATCTATGGGGCAACATGGCAGAAGGCCATGCAATGCTGCTTGTAGGTTATAATGACGAGGAGAGATATTTAATTATTAAAAATAGCTGGGGCGGGTGGGGAGAAGGAGGTTATATAAGACATTCTTATGACGCCTTGCCTTTAATATGGGGTGCAATGGTTATCAGCGGCACTGACAGGGACGCTGATGGAGTGCAAGATAAAACAGACAACTGCCCGGATGTTTATAATCCTGACCAAAAAGACAGTGATAAAGATGGAATTGGCGATATTTGTGACAATTGCCCTAGTATTTATAATTCTGATCAAAATGACAGCAACAAAAATGGATGCGGCGATGTGTGCGACTCAGGCATTTGCGCAAAACAAGAATTATGCAGTCGCATCATTAATCTAATTGATTTTAACATTGTTCCCGCCAAAATAATTGCTGAGGCAAGCTGCCCTGGAAAGTTATTTGACAATTATGACACAGATGAAAAAAATCTTTACATCGACCATCCTCAATTGTTAACCATTATTACCGACGCTAATATATTTGTTACATCGGACCATTGGGTTGATCCTATATTCAGCCGAGGATCTTACAAAGACGCTGAAGGCAACAATTTTGTATACAAAGAAGTAAATATTGGGTATTATACAGTTGGCGCAAAAGCATCTTGCGGACCATGGATGGGCGGTGAAGCTTCTACAGAAGCAGATTATGAAAAAAAGAAATATTACACTTTTAATGAAACTGTTTATACAGCTGAAGAATGCCAGAATTCAGATTCAGATAATGATGGATTTTTAAATAAATATGACAAATGCCCATATGCTCCCGGTCCATCATCAAATAGCGGATGCCCTGTTTGTTCTGATACTGTCTGCGCCAAATTTGCATTATTAGAAGATTTTGAAAATGTTTCAGACTGGGATAACGAATGGGGCCATCTTAATTCTTTTTACAAGTCAAATGATGCTGCTTTTGGAAATTATTCAATGACTTTAAGTTCATCAGCTAAATGTGGTTGCTGGACAGGCAAGGTCAGAAAAACTTTTACGCTTGCAATAAGCTTGAATAATTATTCAAGCATTTCATTTTATGCCAAAAAAGGAAATTCAACTTATGGAAGTTATAGCCCGTCACTTGCAATCACTCTGATAGACAGCCAGGGAAGTCAATACATCTACGGAAATTATGCTAGATGCGGGGGAATAACAATAAATAGCACCCAATGGCAAAAATATACTTTTGACCTGCCTACAACCACATCAAATATCAGCAGAATTAATATTGATTTATATTCTGCTGGCTGGGGCTCAACCTCTCCTGCAGATATTTTGATTGACCAATTAGAATTAAATCAGAATCTTCCACCTGTCCTGAATCCTATTGCCAATAAAACGATAGAAGCAATGCAGCAGTTATCCTTTAAAATTTCTGCCACAGATCCTAATGGGGATTCATTGACATATTCTGCACAAAACCTGCCAGCTGGAGCAACATTCAGCAATCAGCAATTCAGCTGGACTCCGGCAAAAAATCAGACAGGCAGTTATCAAATCACATTCATTGCCAGCGATGGCAAAACTTCAGTAGCTCAAACAATAAAGGTTAATGTGGATAAATCACCGATTATTTGCTCATCAAATTCTGACTGCGGAACAAACGGTTGGATAGGAAATCCTTTCTGCAGCAATACAAATGTTCTGCAGAATTACAGGACCTACAGTTGCCTGAATTCTGGAGCAATAACCTCATCATGCAGTTATTCTGATTCAAATCAGACAAAACAAACCTGTCTTTATGGATGCTCAAACGGACAATGCTTGGTTCAAAGCTGCTCAGATGAGTGCAGCGCCTCGCAAAAGCAATGCTCTGGAGATGGCTTCCAGACTTGCGGGAATTATGATTCTGATTCTTGTTTGGAGTGGTCGCCTGTCAGCGCATGCGCAGGCAATCAACTCTGCCAGAATGGAAACTGCATAAACCAAAGCATTGCATGCTCATCAAATTCTGACTGCGGAACAAACGGATTTACAGGAAGTCCTTTCTGCAGCAATGGAAATGTTATGCAGAATTACAGGACTTACAGCTGCCTGAATCCCGGAACCATAACTTCATCATGTACTCATTCTGATTCAAATCAGACAAATCAAACTTGCCAGTATGGATGCTCAAATGGAAATTGCATAATATACAAATCTCATGACCATAAAGACTGTTATATTAGTGATATATACTGGTTTGATTCATGCGGGAATAGGGAAGATGTAGTGCAGTATTGTGAAACGAGTCCTGTTCCAGGCATAACCTTCTGCGATGGCAGTTCTGTATACCAATATTATGCGCCAAGAGGATGCGCTAATGGATTTTGTGTAACATTCAACGGATATAATACTGTAAAAAAAGAGGACTGCAGCAATGGATGTGAAAACGGGGCATGCAAGCCCCCTGCACCAAAGCCAGATGGAGAATGCAATATTCCGGGAGGATGCGTTAAGAAGCAGCGTGAAGGCCCTGTGAATTCTGCCTCGTGCAGCGATGGCATTGACAATGATGGCAATGGCCTGATTGATGACGATGATCCGGGATGTCAATAATAAAATGACAATTAAAGAAAAAATAAAGAAAAATCTGAAAAAAGCAGGCATAACTTTAGTAGCAGCTGTCCTAGCCTCAACAATTATGGCATCCAAGGCAAAGGCTGAAACAATAAGCGTTTATCCTATTTACACCTTCAGCATTTCACAGCCGCATCTTGATGAGAAATTTCTCAAGATTCTTGATGATAAATACAGCGAGACTATCAGGGACTGGAATTTAAGGCCCCCCTGGCAGCCAATAGGGCATGCAAAAGCCCTGAATTTGGTTGGAATGGGCGTGGATATAAGTTTGGGGGAAAACATATATCTCACTACAAGCATTGGCGCATGCAATTTTAATTCTATTTACGACCAGATCTATATTTTTACAGATCCCGATTATGGGGATTATTGCAACAGATTAATCAGAGAGGAAAAAAATGAATTCTTAAAATACTCGTGCGGAATAAAGGTGAAAACAAATCTCTCAGACAAACTTAAACTTGGCGCTTCAGCTCTTGTTGATTTTTATACTCTCAATGGCAGCGTAAATATGACAAAAACAGGGGGGATTTCAGGCAATCCCGCTTCCTATACTCAATCGCGGGCTGCAACTTATACAGGCAATAATCTTGGCTGGTCAGCAGGGCTTGATTTAAGCGTGATGCTGAGCGAACATTTTTCTGTCGGCGCTGGAGTGCAATATAATAGCTCAACTGTAAAAACTAATGGAACTGAAATCAGAACATCAACTTCTTCGAAGAATCAGATTAAGGAAGATTACAATCCGGAGTTAGAAATGGATGGCACTTATGCAAGTATAAATATCTCTTACATATTTTAGAAAATGAAAACAAGTAACTTTTATTTTCCAAGCAAAAACGGAAAAGTTGACAGCGAGCTAGTCAGGGCAATAGAGGCATTGCCTGAAGACTGCTTTCTTATTTTTCCCGAGGATGCAGCGAAAGTATGTCTGAAAAAAGATGGAGACATAATAATCTATCCCCATGACCCTAAAATAAGGCTCTTCGGTTATGAGAATATTTATACAAAAAATTACAGGGAGCTTTCAGCATCGACAGTTTTCAAATTGGATAATTTTTCATATGAAGTCTTAAACCTAAATCCGATTGGATTTTATGATTACATTAGATCAAAGGGAAGGCCATTATTCGATGAATATTATAGCAAAATTTTAAAGGATAGAGAATCAAAATAAAATTAGAGCCTCCGACAGGATTTGAACCTGCGACCCATTGCTTACGAAGCAATTGCTCTGCCGAACTGAGCTACGGAGGCGTGATGATTATATAATCAAGAGTATCAATATCCCTAACGAATTGAGTATGTAACTTATTCTCGCTAAGGTAAATGCCTTTATTGTTGTAAGCCCTGCAAGCATTGTGACTCCTGCTTCATCTGGCAAAGGAGATGCAATCAAAAATCCGGCAAAAGCATACATGAGGTATATTCTTATCTTGTGGCCTAATTTTTTCTCAATAAGTTTTTGAATATTTCTTATTAATTTTGTTTTTTTCAGACGATTGAATTCATCCATGAAGGAAACTCTGATAAAATAAAATATCAGCATATCTCCTGCCAGGGCTCCCAGGCCGCCTATTGCTGCTGAGAGCAGGATATTTAAAGGATTTAACGTTATAAAAAATCCGGCAGCAAAAGGTGATGTAAAACCCAAGGTAAACAATGCGCCTGCAATAAAAACTCCCACATAGCTTAGTGTGCCAAGATGAGACACAGAATCCTTGATAATTGGATTACTAAATATAAAATAAGCAATAATTATTGATATGGCAAATGCTACTATTTTAGGATATCTGAATTTGAATAATCTCTTCATGGGTTTGTAAGAAAAGGTTTATTAAAATAGTTTTCCCTTCTCTTATCAAGTCAAATGTGGCATTCGATTGAGAAAAAAGAGGTGTTTCAGCTGCTGAAAAGCTCTGAAAACGGAATTTCTGAGCATGATGCAGCTCTCAGGCTGAAAAGATACGGAGAGAATGAGATAAGGGAGATTTTCAGGCTGAATCCTTTTTTCATCTTCCTTCAGCAGTTCAAGTCTGTCTTTATATTTATTTTATTGTTTGCAGCCGCTTTTTCATTGGTTATCCAGCATTACATTGATTTTGCAGTCATTTTGGCAATTGTTATGATAAACTCATTTATAGGATTCTTCCAGCACTACAAAGCTGAAAAGACGATTTCTGCAATGAAAGAAATGCTTGTGCCAAAAGTCAGAGTTCTTCGAAACAATAAGCTTTCTGAAATTCTTTCATCTGAACTTGTTCCTGGGGATGTGCTGTTTGTTTCTGAAGGAGACAAGGTAATGGCTGATTGCAGGCTGCTTCATGTAAATGAGCTTGAGACAAATGAGGCGGTTCTGACAGGGGAAAGCTTCCCTCAGAAAAAGACTTCTGAAAAACTTGCCATTGGTGTCGAACTTGCAGATAGGGAGAACATGGTTTACATGGGCACAACAATTGTAAAGGGGAATGCTAGAACAATTGTCGTTTCAACCGGCATGAATACTGAATTTGGCCGGATTGCTTCGCTTGTCCAAAAGCTGAAGATTGAAAAAACTCCCCTTGAAAAGAAATTTGATTTATTTTCAAAAAATGTTGCATTAGTTGTTGTGTTTGCTGCTTTAATCACTTCCATGCTCGGGATTTTAAGAGGAGAAGAAATTTTTGACATGATCTTAACGGGAATCTCTCTCGCTGTCAGCGTTATTCCAGAAGGATTGCCCGCTGTTATGGCGATAACTCTTGCTTTTGCAATAGGCAGAATGCACAAACATAACGCCTTGATACGAAAACTCCCTGCTGCAGAGACTTTGGGCAGAACAACCGTGATATGCACAGATAAAACAGGAACTCTTACTGTTGAACAGATGACCGTCACGGAACTTTATTGTAACAATATGAATTTCAGGATTGAAAATAATCACTTTTTGTCTAATGGCAAGAGAATCACTCCTTCCCGCGTGAAGGAGCTAATGGCTCTTCTGAAGATAGGGATACTGTGCAATAATGCAAGAATTGAGCGCGATCATGGGGTTAAAATTCTTGGAGACCCTACTGAAAAAGCTCTTGTTATTTCAGCTGACAAGGCCGGATTGCTGAAAAAAGAGGAGACTGAAAGAGAGCCTAGAGTGATAGAATATTCATTCTCATCTAAGCGAAAGCTCATGTCTATTGTCCGCAAAACTGACAGGGGATTGATAAGCTATGTCAAAGGAGCTCCAGATATTCTTTTAAAAAAATGTACTCGGGAACTTGTAAATGGCAGAGTTATTAATTTGACAGATAATAGAAAGAAAGAGATTCATGCATCTTATGAAGAGATGGCATCTGGAGCATTGAGAGTTCTTGGCTTTGCATACAAAAAACTGCCTTCAAAATTTGATCAGAATTCGGCTGAAAATGGACTTGTATTTGTGGGTTTCCAGGGGATGATGGATCCCCCTAGAAAAGAAGTGAAATCTGCAATCAGAGACTGCATAAACGCAGGGATAAAGGTTAAAATGATTACAGGAGATTCATTGTTGACTGCAGTAGCTGTCTCAAATATGATTGGCTTGGATGGAGAGAGCATTGAAGAGCATGAACTTGAAAAACTTTCGGAAGAGGAATTTAATGATGCTGTTCGCGACAAAACAGTTTTTGCACATATCACTCCGGAACTAAAATTAAGGATTATAAAACAATTGAAGCATCAGAAAGAGATTGTTGCAGTCACCGGCGATGGTGTCAATGATATTCTTGCTTTGAAGGAGGCCCATATAGGCATTGCAATGGGCATTCGTGGAACAGATGTTGCAAGAGATGTTTCTGATATCATCTTGCTTGATGATGATTTCAGCTCGATTGTAAAGGCTGTGCGAGAGGGAAGGCGTGTATATGATAATATCAAAAAATCAATTAAATTTCACCTATCTGCAAACTGTGGCGAATTGATTGTGGTATTATTTGCAATGCTGCTTTCAATGCCCTTGCCTCTTCTTCCATTGGCAATATTATGGATGAATCTTATAACTGACAGCCTCCCAAGCCTTGCATTCACAGTTGAGAAAGAAGATTCGGATATAATGAAACGAAAGCCCAAAAATCCTGAGGAAACAATACTTCATGGAATATGGCAATTTATAGTGATAGCCGGTTTAATTTCATTTTTAGTAGCAATCGGATTGTTTGCATTATTTTATCAGGCAGACCTGGCAAAGGCAAGAACAATTGCTTTAAGCGTCTTAGTATTCTGTGAGCTCTTCCTTGCATTTACCTGCCGTTCAGACAAGCCTCTATTGAAGATTGGAATCTTCAGCAATAAGTTCTTGATATATTCCGTGCTCGGGGCTTTTGCACTTCAATTGATTGCAATATACACTCCTTTGTCAGCGATTTTTGGTTTTAAGGCCCTTGCAATCGGGGAACTTTTAGTTGTAATCGCTGCATCTTCTATTGGATTAATATTCTTTGAAACAATTAAGTCAATTAGAAGCAGAAATTGATTTTTTACAGCCTGTTTGCTTTTTTCAGCTCTTCTTTCAGGTTGTCTCGGTGCTTTCTCTGGCATTCGCTGCATACAAAGAACTCCTTGTTCTTGTCCCCGACCTTTATGTAAACCTTTGTCCCTTCAAGCTTGTCCAGGAATAAAATCTTGACTTCTCTTTTGCAGATATCGCACTGAGCCATGATTTTGTCTATTATCTTTTCTTAATAAACTTTATTAATCATTTTTCTTTGATTCTGGTATGAGAATAGCGGTTGTAAACAAGGGCAAGTGCTTTTCTGAGAAGTGCGGCAATCTTTGCGCCAAAGTATGCCCTGTGAATCGTAAGGGCGAGAAATGCATTGTCATTGACAATAAGGCAGTCATAGATGAGAGTCTGTGCATCGGCTGTGCAATTTGCCAGAACAGATGCCCTTTCAAGGCAATCTCAATCATCAATCTGCCTGATGTGCTTGCCAAGAAAGCCATCCACAGATATGGCCAGAACGGATTTGTATTGTATAATCTGCCTCTTCCTCGTTTTGGAAGTGTGCTTGGACTGCTTGGAAGAAATGGAATTGGAAAATCCACTGCGCTTCAAATCCTGGGCAACAAGATAAGGATGAACCTTGGCAAGAAAGAGGCTTCAGACAAGGAAATTCATGATTTCTTCAAAGGAAACGAGATGCTGAATTATTTAAAAAAGCTTGACAAGATAAAACTTTCATACAAGCCGCAGATGGTTACTCAGCTTGCAAGGAATATCAAGGTTTCAGAGCTGCTGAAGGAATTTGCAGGCATGAAGGAAATAAAAAAGATGGCTGAGAGGCTGAATATTCTGAACACTCTTGACAAAAAACTTAATGAGGTTTCTGGCGGAGAATTGCAGAGGGTTGCGATTGCTGCAACTTGTTTGAAGGATGCTGACCTTTACTTTTTTGATGAGCCGCTTGCTTATTTGGATGTCTCTGAAAGAATCAATGCAGCGCATGTAATCAGGGAGCTGATTGGCCATGAGCAGTCTACAAATGAAAAATCAAAGCAGCATTATCACGAGCACAATAAGAAGAAGGATGAAAGCACCATAATTTTGGTTGAGCATGATTTGATTCTGCTGGATTATATGACTGACTTCATCAATATAATGTATGGGCAGCCAGGGTGCTATGGTGTTGTTGCTGAGCCTCAGACTTCAAAAACTGCAATCAACACTTATCTTGAGGGATATTTGAGGGGCGAGAATGTCAGATTCAGGGACAAGGAGATATCTTTCAAATTCGGGACACGGCATCTGGATTCAAAGATTCCTATTGTTGAATGGCCTGCATTCACAAAAACTTTCAAGGGATTCAAGCTGAAGGCAGACGCAGGAACAATAAATCTGAAGAGTATAACTGCAATTGCAGGAAGAAATGCAACAGGCAAGACAACATTTGTCAAGTGCCTTGCAGGCGTTCAGGACACTGATGATGGGAAAATTGACCTTAAGCTGAAAGTTTCATACAAGCCGCAGTACATATTTTCAGAATCTGAGGAAACAGTCGCAATGATAATCAAAAAAGAAAAAATTGACAAGCACATAGTAAGCATTCTTGACCTTGACGAGCTCATTGTAAAACAGCTCAGGCATCTTTCAGGCGGAGAGCTTCAGAGGGTTGCAATCGCTGCATGCCTTGCAAAAGAAGCGGACTTGTATCTGTTGGATGAGCCGTCCGCATATCTTGATGTTGAGGAAAGGCTGCAGGTTGCAAAGGCAATCAAGGAAAAAGTGACTGAAAAAGACCGAGCAGCCTTGGTTGTTGACCATGATTTGCTGTTCTTGTCCTATCTTGCTGATTCTATAACTGTTTTTTCAGGAGAGCCTGGCGAGAAGGGAATGGCCAGCAAAATCTATGATTTTGAAGAAGGCATAAATTACCTGCTGCAGGACCTTGACATAACTGTCAGGCGAGATGACGAAACAGGCAGGCCTCGAATCAACAAGAAAGGTTCTGTGCTTGACAGGAAGCAGCGCGAAGAAGGCAAGTGGTTTGCTGAATGATATTTATTTTGATTTCTTTTCATTTATTCGGTTATATAATATTATAACTGGAATTGACAGTAGTGCTGCAATGAATATTGCTAATTTTGGTCCTAGACTATCTATTAAAAATCCTGCAATAGGAGTCCCGATAATTAGTGCCAATGAACTTATCATCCCTCCAATTGAGCCTATTGTCGCCCTTTTCTTTGTAGGGATAAATCTCTGGAAGTAAGTTTGAATAATCGGGACTTCAAAAGCCCATATAGTTGTTCCAATCATTAAAACAATAATTGTTAAAATTAAATTATTAGATATCAAAATTAAAAATCCATAAACTAAGGTTATCATAGCGCTTATAACAAGCAATTTTTTCTCGTTATTACTTTTCATGAATTTGTTAGCTAGAAGAGGAGCACCTACCCCTATGATTGCCATCACTGTAAACAAATAACCGAAGTAAGCATCTTCGAAGCCCAAATTTTTTAATAAGGGCGTCCAGCTGATAAATCCTTCAAAAGAAGCTGCTATTGCTATAATAAAGAAAATGAGGAAAATAAAATAAAGAACATGGTGTTTATAGCTATAATATGAAGATTCTTTGGTTTGATTCCATAATCTTGCGAAAGACTCTTTTATTTTGACTTTAGGTTTTTCATATATCTCTTCTCCAAAACAGATAATTAATGCACCCATTACACAGGCAACTCCTGAAAAAAGCCAAATACTGCTTAATCCAAATGTAGCAACGCAAAAGGTGCCTATTATTCCAGATAACACAAAACCTAGATTATAGATGCTCAAATGTTTTGAGAAAAAAATAGGAATTAGTGATTTTTTCCTTTTTGCTTTAAGCAAATCAACAACCCATGCGTCATAACTACCGCTTGAAAAAGTTCTTGATATTCCCCAAAAAAAGCACAGGATAAGAAGATAAAAGTAGCTGTTGGCAAAGAATATCAGAGAGATCATTAGTGCTTCTAGAGTCCAGCCAAGAATCACCGAAAACTTTCTGCCATATATGTCGGCAACTGCTCCTGTTGGTATCTCAAAGAGCAATGCAGCTAGCATCATGACTGAAGAGAGAATTCCTACTTGTGTCATGCTCAATCCTATCGAAATGAAATAAAGTATTTGAAAGGGAATAAGTATTAAAAAGGAACAGACTATCAAGCCTTCTAAGTAGAAAGGCCACAGCAGCTTCAATTCTCCTTTTGAAAACAATCCCATCTTTTACTGTTTGGATAGTGATTTTGGGTTTTTAAAAACTTTGAAATGAAAAGTTTTTAAGCCCTTTACTCTTATTTTTTCTATGGATTATAAAGAGGTAATTGCGGGGTTGCTTGCAAAGCAGGTTCCGCTGAAAAAAGAGCAGATTCTAAGGCTGCTGGAAGTGCCCAAGAATACTGAATTCGGGGATTTCTCATTTCCATGCTTCTCGCTTGCGCCTTTGATGAGAAAAAATCCCAATGAGATAGCAAAGATTATTGCCGAGGGCGTTGGAAGCACAAGCAAGATTGTTGTGACAGCTGTAAACGCATACATTAATTTTTCAATAAATAAGGAGTCCATGGCTTATGACTTCATTTCCAGGATTCTTAAAGAGAAGGACAAGTTTGGCTCATCAAATGAGGGGCACGGAAGGAAAGTTGTTATTGAGCATACAAGCATTAATCCTAATTCCCCGCCTCATGTAGGCACTTCAAGAAATGCCATAATAGGGGACATTGTCACGAGGCTTCTTAGATTCCAGGGTTTTGATGTCGAGGCGCATTATTATGTCAATGACGCAGGCAAGCAGATAGGAATTCTTGTTTTGGGCGCGAAGGGCAATGAGAAATTCAGCAAAATGCTTGAATTATATGTGAAAACTGCAAAAAAAGTTGACAAAAGCAAAAAACTTGAGAAGAAAGTCTTTGATTTGCTTAACAAATTTGAGGCAGGCGACAAGGCAGTTATAAAACAGTTCAGCAAGGTTGTCAAGACATGCGTTGTGGGGCAGAAAAAGATTTTGGATGAACTGGGAGTCAAGTTTGATGTCTATGATTATGAGTCACGCTATCTTTTGAAAGATAAGGACAAGCTGATCAAGCTTGTTGAGAAGCTGAAAGAGACAGGAAAGGTTTTTGTTGACGAGCAGAATAGAATTGTTCTGAACCAGGCAGGCGCCGGATTGGAGAAAGAAATGAAAAGTCCGGTTCTCGTGCTTTCAAGAGGCGACGGCACATCGCTTTACGTATTGAGGGACATGGCTTATACAATCGACAAGCTGGAAAGAAGCAAGAATAATATTGTTGTTCTGGGTGAGGAGCACAAGCTTTATTTCAAGCAGCTTGCTGCAGCGCTTAAGCTGCTTGGGCTTAATGTCCCTAAGGTTGTTCATTATTCATTCATTCTGGTTTCAACTGCAAAAGGCAAGGCAAAGATGTCAAAGAGAAGAGGCGAGCTTGTGCTGTTGCAAGACTTTATTGATGAGGCTGTTAAAAAAGCAAAAAAAGAGATAAAAAAGAGAAAACTGAAGACTCTCAGTGTTGCGAAGGACATTGGTATCGGAGCTGTGAGATACTCGATTGCCAAGGTTGAGGAAAACAAGAATGTTGTATTTGACTGGCAGGATGCTCTTAATTTTGAAGGCAATTCAGGGCCTTATCTGCAATACACTTATGCCAGGGCTTCAAATATCCTGAAAAAAGTTAAGAGCAAAACCAATGTGAACAACTTGAATTTGGCATTGCTGGATGAAGAGAAGGAAAAAGAGCTTGTTACATTGCTGTCTAAGTTTTCTGAGACAGTAGAAAAGGCTGCTGACAGCCTGTCGCCGCATATAATTGCAAATTATGCTCTTAATTTATGCGAGGCTTTCAACTCATTCTATCAGTCATGCCCTGTTCTGCAGGCTGTAGAAGGTGTCAAAGAGGCAAGAATCGCGCTTGTTGAAGCATCAAGGCAGGTTCTGGAGAATGTCCTGAATCTGCTGGGAATAAAGCCTTTGAAAAGAATGTAATCAATTAAACATAAAAAAAAATGAAAAAATCAATAAAACAATCAGACATTGAAGGATTGAAGGAAAAAATCAGAAAATTTGTGAGAGCAAGAGACTGGGAAAAATTTCATAAACCTAAAGATTTGGCTATCGCATTGATAGAAGAGGCGGCTGAGCTGCTAAGCCATTTTCGTTATTTATCTGATTCAGAAATTCAAGCCATGCTAAAAAATAAAAAAACGAAAAAAGAAATTGATTATGAATTGGTTGATGTGCTTTATCATCTTTTAAGGCTTTCAGATGTTTTGAATGTTGATCTTAAAAAGACTTTAAATGAAAAATTAAAAATTTCAGGAAAGAAATATCCTATTAGCAGGGTGAAGGGAAAGCCATTTAAATATACTTATTATCGGAGTTCTTATTAAAAATTGACCGGTTATTAATTAAACATGTATAATATTTACATTGAGACTTACGGATGCAGCGCTAATCAGAACAATTCTGAGATAATCAAGGGGCTGCTGTCGAGGCTTGGATTCTGCATTGTTGCTTCCGAAAAAAATGCCGATGTTGTGATTGTCAATACATGCATTGTTAAAGGCCCCACTTTGCAGAAGATGTTTTCCAGAATTAAATCCATCAGAAAGAAAGTGATTGTTGCAGGATGCATGGCAGATGTCCCTGCTCAGGTTTTTAGAATTAAGAAATTAAATGAAAAAATATCATTTGTCGGAAGCCATCATGTCAAGGATATCGGAAAGGCTGTTGCTGATGTGATTAATGGAAAGCAGGGTTTGCTTGTTGAACCTAATGATGAAGTGAAGCTTTGCATGCCTAAAATGAGGGAGAATAATGTCATAGGCATAACCCAGATTCTTGAAGGATGTCTTGGAGATTGCAGCTATTGCATCACTAGATTTGCAAAAGGCAGGCTTTTCTCATATCCTAAGGAGCAGATTCTGAAGAACATTAAAGCAGACTTGGCTGCAGGATGCAAGGAAATATGGATAACATCACAGGACAATGCAGCCTATGGCCTGGATTTGAAAGGAAAATACAGACTGCCTGATTTGATTAATGATATTCTGAAGATAAAAGGAAATTTCAGAGTCAGGCTGGGCATGATGAATCCAAATCATGTTGTTTCTATGCTCAGGGAGCTGATTGAATGCTACAAGGATGAAAGAATGTACAAGTTCCTGCACATTCCGGTTCAGGCAGGAAGCGACCAAGTTTTGAAGAGCATGAACCGCAAGTACAAAGTCAGGGATTTTGTGAAGATTGTTTCAGAGTTCAGAAAGCATTTTCCTGACATGATGTTGAGTACTGACATAATCTGCGGATATCCTACTGAAACATCTGATAATTTTAGGGAGACCCTTGAGCTTGTTAAACAAATCCAGCCGGATGTTGTGAACATCAGCAGATACTGGCCGATGCCAGGAACTCCGGCTGCATTGCTCGAGCAGCTGCTCTCTGATGAAGTTATGAAACGAAGCAATGCGCTTTCAAGGATGTTTACTGATATCATTTCTGCCAAGAATCAAAAGTTTGTTGGCAGCAATGTGGAATGCCTTGCTGACAAGAGGGGATTTGATGACACCTGGCTCTGCAGGGATGACAATTACAGGCTGGTTGCTGTTAGGTCACAGGGAAAACTGCTTGGAAAAATAATTCTTGCAAGAATAAAGAAATCTTTTGCGCACTATCTGATAGGAGAAATTATCTAAAGGAATCTAATCACTAGACATTCCCCCTTTTCTTTCCTCTTTTTTGCGCTTGCTTGAGTTTTGCTGAGCTTCTTAAAGCTTCATCTTGCTCAAAGGCTGCATGTCATCCCATGCGTTTTCGAACAACTGCTCAAAGGCATTTGCGAAATAAGGCGCGTTTGTCCACACACCTATATCGTAGTTAGGATGCACTTCAGCGTCATCCATTATCATAAACACTAGTTCCTTGCTGTCAATTATTCCGAATCTTGCCTTGATACCGCTCAATGATCTGATGTCGGCAATTCTTCCTATGTCTTTGGCAATTTTGAAGTTTTTCTTTGTTATCGGTGCAGCTATCCTTATCTTGACGCCTCTCTTCTTCGCTTTTTCCAAAGAAGTTCTGAGGGATTCTATTTTTCTCAGGAATCCCTCTTCGGAGGTCGCCAGTGTTATGGATTTCTGTGCGTTCCTCACCATCATGTCAAGATGGTTGTTCAGATTTGTTCTGCCTCTAATCACACCTGACAACTCATGAGGTTCAACGAACTTAATCCCCTGCGTGAACAGCAGACTAAGCTCCTGCAATACATTATCCTCTTTTAGTTCGTCAAGTCTCTTGCTCTTTTCAGTTGCTTCTACAATCATGTTTCTTTTCACTCTTTCAATCACTTCTTCCGGCTTCAGAGCAATGAATTTTATCGGCTTGCCTACCTTCATTATGGTAAATCCTTTCTTCTCCAGGGATTCAAGGATGTCATAGGTTCTGGATCTTGGCACATCACCAATATTACTCAATTCACCAGCTGTAGAAACACCACGAGAAAGCAAAGCTGTCCATACTTTAGCTTCATAAAGATTCAAATCAAAAATCTTTCGCAAGCGGCTCAAAAATTCGTCTTTTATAATCATTTTTTGTTTTTTATCACTCAAATTTTGTGCTTTGCTATTCTATAATGCTGAAATTTTAAGCACCCAGTACTATTTAAAGTTTATCTTTAACTCTTTTAGCTTTTATAATATATCAAATCCGAATATAACCTTTTTGTCTCTTATTTCAGCATCTCCATTTTGGCTGAATTCTGATATTTTGATGGTTTTTCCGTCGATACTGTCAATCTTGATATTTTTAGAATTGGTTTTTTCTTTGAGCATTTTTTCATGGCTTTTCAGCATTTTTTTCAATTTTTCGTCCACAATCAGTAGTAAATCAATACTTTGGGATTTCTGCATTCCCGCCTTCTTCCTTGCGTCCTGGATTCTTCTGACTATCTCTCTGGCAAAGCCCTCCGCCTCCAGTTCAGGGGTCATCTTTGTCTC
>Ga0315274_10000584_pt1 | contig 56548 bp, 44 predicted proteins | sample YL17G02_20_MG_FD_203700 | JGI IMG/M metagenome (GOLD analysis project Ga0315274, IMG submission 203700) | Sediment microbial communities from Yellowstone Lake, YNP, Wyoming, USA - YL17G02_20 | ecosystem: Environmental > Aquatic > Freshwater > Lake > Sediment | place: USA: Wyoming | collected...
GTGCCGGAGCGGCTCAAGATCGCCAATAGTCCCGGCGCGAAAGCCTTGGTCTGCCTGCGAATGGACGCTTCTCCCTTTCCCGACAAGCGAGGCTTCCGCCTGTATACGGTCCATGAGGCCGTCGATCCCGAGGGTCGTCGCTACCATGGGCGTCAGGACATTCCGGGCGCCCTGCCTCAATCGTCCGCTTACCTGCCCTATCAGAACGTGAGCCTCGTTCTCGCCCAGATCCTTGAGGCGGAGATGACGCGAGGAGGCCTGGCGACGGCGCCGGCGGCTCTGAGGCTGGCGCCCTTCTACCTGCTGAAACGAGCGGCCGCGCCCTCCGTGTCCATCTCCCTCGGCTACCTGGACCAAGCGGGCAGGTTTTCTTCGCAGGACGAGGAGTATCTGGTCAACGCCGCGGCGTCAAGTCTCGCGCAGGGGCTTCTTTACTACAACAGTTGGATCGAGGAGATGGCTGGAGAGGCGCCGTAGAATGCCACCGCAAGCGGACAGACCTTCGAGCGCATCGCCCCTGCGTCCCGGCTCGCCTCTTCGAGACCTCGAGCCGCCGCAGGAGGCGGTCGGCCTTCCCGAGCGGGCTCGCGAACCGGCGCCTCCGGCGCAGCACACCGCCCCGCAAACGCCTCCCACCCGCCTCTTCGTCGCGTTCTTCTTTCTCGGTGTCCTGATTTTCCTTTCCGCGATGGCGGGCATCGTCTTCTGGTTCCAGGGACCGAATCCCTTCCTGAAAAAGAGGCTGGGACCATACGCCCAGGGTTCGGCAGCCGCGGGCGATGGCGTCCAGCAGGCGGCGGGCGTCGCCCCGCCCGGGGAGCGGGAAGTGCGCGTTTTCTTCACAACTGACGGCCTAAGGCTGCACCCACAGACGATCAGTCTGTCCACCCCCCTTAGCGACCCGGACCGCTTGCGTTTCGCCCTCGAGGAACTTCTGCGCGGGCCAACCAGCGATCTCTTCCGCTCGCCGGCGCCGAACGGAACGGAGTTGCGGGGCGCCTACCTCGTCGACGACATGGCGGTCGTGGACGTCACCGGCGTGATCCGTTCCCGCCGCATGGGCGGTCCCATGGCCGAGATCCTTTGCGTCTACGCCATCGTCAACACGGTCATGGAGAACATCCCCTCCGTTCGAACGGTCCGCATTCTCGTCGACGGCCAAACGGCGCCGATTCTGTGGGACCAGGTGGATCTCAGCGCGCCCTTTGCGGCGGATGCTTCGTTGGTGGAGTACTGACGAGATCCCCTCAACGCAGATGCACGAGAAAGAGAAGCGGGCCGAGCAGCGTGGATGGCGCAGCCCGGGAACGGCTATGCGGAGGCGCTCGGGGTCGTCACGATGGGGGGAGTTCTGATTGGCGTGATCCTCTTGCCCGCCGTTGTCGGGCTGCGACGCCGAGTCGGGCGGCAAGACACTGTCTGAGAACCCGCGCCGGCGGGGGCTACGCGCTCCCCAGGAAGACGGGCTTCAGGTGCCGTTCGTAGAGGTTCTCGGTCACGTTGCGGGCGATCGTGCGCTCATGGCGCGCCAGGGCGTCGAGGTAGCGGTCTCCCATTTCCGCCGCGAGTTTGTAAGCGATGTGGAGGACTTGGCGGAAATGGGGGTTGTAAGCGCTCCGTGAGGGATCGTGTCGCAAGGCGGCGGCATAATCCTCGCCCGACCAGGCGTCGACCGTCTCGGGCGACGGGAGACGGCTCTTGTCGATGTCGATGACGGCGGCGTACGGGCCGCACAGTTCGTCGAATCGCTCGAGCGCGGCTTTGTAAGCGTCTCGCGCGATCTCGAGCCCGTCCTCTCCCGCCGAGGCCAGACCGATCAACTCCTCGAGCCACGTGGCGCCGGCCGTTTTGAGATGAAGACCCGCGTCGAATTTCTCGAGGGCCCGCCGCATCGGCTCATAGATCGAGAACTTATCGCTCCCGGAATGCACGCTGAGTTTCAGGTTCTCGGGGAGATCAAACTCGCGGAGGGCGAAGGCGATGACGGCGAGATCCTCCTCGAATTCCCTCGTGAACTGCGCCACGTCGCCCGCGTAGTCCACGCCTTTGTTGAAACGACCCGTGAACTTCGGCGCGATGGTCTGCGCGGGGACCCCCTCGTCGGCGAGGGCGGCCAGGATGAGGAGCATTTCGACGGGCGTCTGCGGGCGGTCCGTCTCGTCCATCGAGACTTCCACGATGAAGTTGCCCGCTCCCTTCGCGGCCTCGACGCGGCGATATATCTTGCCTGCCGCTTGGGCGCCGAGCAGGAACTTGCCCGCAATCGCCTCGATCTGCCCGACCGCGATCTCCAGCGCTTCGTCCAGGCCGGGGACCGCCAGGGAGCCGGCCAGCTTCCGGTGTCTGTCCACAAAGGCCCGTACGGCGCCCGGATCGGCGGGACGGCCGATGAAGTCCGCGACGTCGAGCGTGAAGAAATCACTCGACTCGATGAAAAGATCGACGTTCGCAAGCCCCACGTGGTCCGCGTCGACGTAGTACGCCCCGTCCCATCCCAGCGCTCGGACGGCTTCATCCGCCTCGGCGCGGACGCTCGCGGGTTCCGTCCCGACGATCGTGTGCTCGCGGTGCGACTTGTTCCAGACGGGCGTGACGTCGACGCCGCGTTTCTTCGCCTTGATGACGGCCTGCAACTGAGCTTTCCCTTGCCGGCCAAAACGGTCGCCGATTCCGATGGAGTTTTTGCCTAGAACCACAGTCATTCCTTTCTCTCGGGGCGCGCCCCGGGATTCTAACGACCCGAGCCCGCCGCCTTTGTGCCGTACGATCCCTTGCAGGAGGATGGAAGAAGTTCCCGCGCGGAAGGCCGGGCGTGAACGCTGCCCCCCTCGGAGAAAGGTTCTTGCGCATTCCCCAGCCAAAGGCAACGAAGAAGATCAAGGCGCTGGGGGCGCACCGTGCCTCCGCTGCGGCGACGACGTCCATGGAACGCCCCGGGCCCGGCGCTCGGCCCTGTCTTTTTTCCTTGCCTGGCAGCTCGGAATCGGTTAAAAAGACGACCGGACTGAACCTCGCCTGGGCCTCTCTCCCTATATGGGAGCATCGCGGCGAATGGTGTGCTGTTGCGCGCTGTTCCGTGGGTGTTTCGGGAAGCGATCTTGGTCCGCCATGGTTGATGCCTACGCCACTTCTCTGGGCTCGCTGACGCTGGCCGTCAGTTCCGAGCGCTTCCTCCTTGAAGAGCCCCGCTCGGGCTGCGTCCTGTCGCTCCACCCGGCCCTGACGCCGCCCAACGCGGCCAAACCGGCGCCCTTCCTCGGAGTCGAGGGATTCTCGACCGCCGACGACCGGATGGAGGTCAGATGGCGCGCCGTGGACGAGATCCAGGCGACGACCACCCTCCGTCTGCTCGGGCCTCTCCATCTCCGGCTCGAATTGGCGATCACCAACGGAAGCGGCGCCTGGAAGGAACTGCACGGCGTCCATCCCCTCTATTTCCCGCCGGAAGGGCCCGGCGCTTGCGCCCTGGCCTCCCCCGAGCTCCGGACCCTGGCTTCGCCCGGCCCGGACCAGCCCATCCATCTCATGCGACTGCACGGGAAGCGGCTTTGCAGCGAGCTCTTTGGCGCTTGGTTTGCCGAGAGAGGCAGGCCGTCCATCCTCTTGGGATCTCTGGAGTTGTCGAATCCGCCCACGCGCATCGAAGTCAGCGGCGCGCGGGGCAGGATCGCGAGCCTGCGCGTCGATTCCCCCGCGCCCGCGCCGCACCTTCGCCCCGGCCAGACAATGGCGCCGCCGCCGCTGCTGCTCGCCTTGGGGGATCTGGACATCCGCGAAGAGCTTCAGACCTGGGCGAGATCGCTGGGAGACGCCCGGGTCGTCGCGTTCCTGGCCGATTTCGATCCCGGCGCCGAGATCGTCGAACCTGAGGCAATCCCAGCGGCGGAAGAGTCGGCGGAGGGGCTCCGTGGGGCGCAGGAGCGGCCCGAGCAGCGGGAGCCGGCGGCGGCGCGCGGAGAGACGGTCGGCCCGGGAAGACCGCCAAGTGCAGGCGAGAAGCCGGGAACTTCGGGCAGTGGGATTTGTCTGAAAATCCGGGGGGCGGATACGAAGGAAGCCGAGTGGAGAGATGATCGGCGGCGCCGCTACGCCTTCGAATGGAGCGCCAGAGAGCGGCCGCTGGTCTGCGCCGTTTCTCGCCGGGCTCCTGAAGCAGGTCAGCGACAATGGCCGTGCGCGGCAAGTGGGCGACGCTGGGCGGGTCTCGGGGGAGGCATTGCGGCGGGCCCACGCGGTCGGCGGGGTGGGAAGTAACGCTTCCGATCTGACAGGGAACGTCGGCGAGAGACCCACCGAGTGGGGCGGGTCAATTCTCGGGGAGGCAAGGGGGAGGCGCGCGGGGCGCGGGAGGTGGGAAGATGAACCTGAAGGCTCTTCTGGAGGGCATGAACAAGGTCAGCGCGTCGGATCTGCACCTGAAGGTGGGCAGTCCCCCCATTCTGCGCATCTACTCGCGGCTGCGTCCGGTGGAGCATCCTCCCCTCACGCCCGAGGAGATGCAGGAGACGACCCGTTCCATTCTGCCCGAGCGTTTGCGGAAGGTCTTTGAGGAGCAGGGGACGGCGGACTTTGCCTACGACCTGCCGGACGTGGCGCGGTTCCGGGTGGCGGCCTTTCGTCAGCGCGGCTACATCAGCCTCGCCTTCCGACTCATCAAGTCGCAGATCCCGAGCCTGGAGGAGTTGAATCTCCCCAAGCTGATCGAGGGACTGGCCAATCTGACCCACGGTCTGGTTCTCGTCGCCGGCGTCCCCGGGTCGGGCAAGTCAACCACCGTGGCCTCCCTCATCCAGAGAATCAACAGTTCAAGGCGGGTGCACGTGGTCACGGTTGAAAGCCCTACCGAGTATGTTTTCAGGGACGATCTCGCCACCATCAACCAGATGGAGATAGGGACGGACGCCCCCTCCTTCCAGGCGGCCGTCCATCGGATCCATCGCTATGACCCCAACGTCATTCTCCTTGGCGAGATCCACGACCGCGAGACGATCGAAACCGCCCTGCGGACGGTCGACATCGGCTACCTGGTCTTCACCACGCTTCACCACGCCACCGACGCCAAGGGAACGCTGCACCGCATCCTCCATTTTTACGACGAGACGGAAGAGAGAATCGTCCGAGGCCAGCTGGCCCGCAATATGCAAGCGATCATCACCCAACGTCTTCTGCCCCGCTGCGATGAGCCGGGCCTGATCCCGGCCTGCGAGGTGCTGATCAACGTGCCGACCGTCGCGAAGCTGATCCGCGAGAACCGCATCGACGACATCGAGCAGGTGATGAGAAACGGCGAGGCGGGAATGGAGCCCTTGGACATGGTCCTGGCCAAGCTCGTTCGCAAGAAGCGCGTCGCCATTGAGGAGGCCAGTAGGCACTGCACGCACAAGTCCAACCTGCAGCGGATGGTTCGCGGGGAATTCGTCGTCAGTGACAAAGGCCGCGTGACGAGCGCGGAGGACCCGTCGACTGTAACCTCGAGGCCCCTGGTCGGCTGACGCCGGACCCCGTCCGCGACCCCGGAACGCACGGGCTTTCCGTCCGCGGTCCTGGCAGCCCTCCTCTTGCCGCCCCGGCCCGCGCCTGACTCCTGAGCGAAAAGGTCGGACGAATTGGAGATTGCGGCTTCTCGTCGGCTTCTCGTCGGAACGAATAACGCGGGCAAGGCGCTCGAAATCGCGGCCTTGGTTCAGACCTTGGGCGTGGTCGTGGTCCTGCCGCGCGATCTGGGGATCGCCGCCGCCCCCCTCGAGGATGGACCCACCTTCCAGGCCAACGCCTTGCTCAAAGCCCGCTTCTTCTCTGAGGCCGCCGGGCTGCCGTGCTTGGCGGACGACTCGGGACTCGAGGTCGACGCTCTCGCGGGGCGGCCGGGGATCTTCTCCTCCCGCTACGGCATCACCGACGCCGAGCGCATCGCCCGACTGCTGGACGAAATGCGCCACCTCCCGCAGAGCGAGCGGACGGCCCGCTTTGTCTGCGCGGCTGCCCTGGTTGACGCTTCTGCCGGAACCGAGGTCGTCGAAACGGGCCAATGCGAAGGGGCGATTGCGGAGGCGCCCCGTGGAGGAAGGGGGTTCGGCTACGACCCGGTCTTCTATCTCCCGGACGTGGGCAAGACCATGGCCGAAATCACCCCCGAAGAGAAGAACGCCCGAAGCCATCGCGGCAGGGCCCTCGCCGCCATCCTGCCCCACATCCGTCGCGCGTTCGAACTGCCGATGTAAGCCTCGCGCGTTGCACCCGGGGCGAGGGCCTCGCGTTCAAGCCATGATTTTCTCCAGCAACGCATCCTCGATCTCGTAGTTCGCCGACACGGCTCGTACGTCGTCGCTCTCCTCGAGCGCGCTGATCAGCTTCATCAGCGTCTCCGCGTCCTTCCCTTCCACTTTGACCGTGTTGCCGGGGACCATAGCCGCCGACGCGGCCTCGACCTTGATCCCCGCTTTCTCGATCGCTCCGCGGACCTTCATGAGGTCGCTCCATTCGGTCAGAACGACAAACGTGCCGTCTTCGTTCCGGACATCGTCGGCGCCGGCCTCGAGCGCCACCTCCATGAGCGCGTCTTCGTCGACGCCCTCGGCGGGAACCATGATCTGGCCGCGGCGTCTGAACATCCAGCCGACGCAGCCCACTTCGCCGAGATTGCCGTTGTATCTCGAGAAGAGGTGGCGGATCTCAGCCGCCGAGCGGTTCTTGTTATCGGTTGAGGCTTCGACGTACACGGCGACCCCCGCCGGACCATAGCCCTCGTAAACCACGTCCTCGTAACTGACGCCCTCGATCTCGCCGGCGCCTTTCTTGATGGCCCGCTCGATCGTGTCCTTCGGCATATTGGCGTCCCTGGCCGCCTGAACGGCCACGCGCAGGCGCGCGTTGCCCTCGATGTCGCTGCCGCCCGCCCGAGCCGCGACGGTGATCTCGCGGATCACCTTCGTGAAAGCCTGCCCCCGACGGGCGTCTGTGATCGCCTTCTTGTGTTTTATGGAAGCCCATTTGCTGTGTCCCGACATGGACAGCCCCTCCTCGCGTCTGGCAATCCCGGCATCCCGGCTCAAAAGGAGTCGCCCGCTCCGGCGGCCGCGCCCCCCGTTCGCCTCACCGACCCCGTCGGCCTATTCCTCTCCCCCGCCCTCACCGACTCCGTCGGCCTCACCGACCCGGTCGGCCTTGTCCTTCGCGGCGCCGGCGGGGCAGGACTCGCTCTTGAGGCGCGGCTTATCTCCCCCCGCCAGGCATGGCTCGTCTTTCCTGCCGGCGTCTGTGCCGTTTCCGCCGGGTCTCTTGTAATCCGTTTCGTAGAAGCCGCTCCCCTTGAATATCACGCCGGTCCCGGTCGAAACCAAGCGGCGCACCCGGCCGTTGCAGCCGTTGAGAAGGCATCTCTTCAGAGGCGCTTCCGCCATCTTCTGGGAATGCTCGAAGATCCTGCCACACTTGCGGCATTCGTATTCGTAAGTCGGCACTGTTCTCCTCCTGCTTGGGCGGGGATGGTCCCCGGCGCGCCGCCCCGCGCGGCAGACCGGAATAAGCTATGCCGTGGCAAAGAGGGATGCAAGGGAAAAAGGAATTGCAAACGGCCGACGGCCGCTACGCAAAGACCGCGAACCGGGCATGGACCGCTTCTCCGGGGACGGCGCCAAGGTGGGACTTGCTGAGGAAACAGAAGGCCTTGTGACCGGCGGAGCCGGCCTCACCGACCCCGTCGGCCTCACCGACCCCGTCGGCCTCATCGGCGCCGAGTGGGTCCGCCCGCCGTGCGACCTCAAGGCGCCTGTCGTTGTCGTGGGCAACCCGGTTAGCTGAACAGGTCGCGAATCTGAGCCAGGCTCTCCCGCTTGCCGAGAACGATCAGAGTGTCGTGGCCGTTCATGACGGTTTCCGCGGACGGATTGAAGCGCATCTGATCGTCCGCCGCAGACCGGACGCCGATGACGATCAATCCGAGGCGCCGGAGAATCGTGGCCTCGTGGAGTTTCTTCCCCGCCAGTTCGGATTGCGGGTTGACGGGGATCTCTTCGATCTCGATGTCGAGTTTGCTGGTGCGAGTGGCAATCTCGATAAAGTCCACCACGTTTGGACGAAGAGCGGCCTGGGCAATCTGATGGGCGCCCAGTTTGTAGGGAAGGATTGCCCGGTTGGCGCCCGCGCGCAGCAGCTTCTGCTCCGATTCGGGCGAGAGGGCGCGGCTGACGATATTCAGCTTCGGATTGAGCTGCCGGGCCGACAGGGTGACGAAAAGGTTCTCGGGATCGGAGTCGGTAACGGCGATCAAGCCTCGCGCCTTCTCGATGGCGGCTTCGCGGAGGGTCTCATCGTTCGTGGCGTCGCCGGTCAGACAGACCAACCCCATGTCCTGGATCTCCTTGCGCTTCTCCGGGTTGCGTTCGATGACAACCGCCGGTATGCGATCGCGTTGGAGCGACTCGGCGATGATCGCGCCCATTCGGCCGAACCCGCAGACAATGAAGTGGTTCTTCATGAAGTGCACCCTCCTTCTGGCGCGCCGCAACCCGATGGCCTCGCGCAATTCGCCCTCGATCAGCGATTGGATGAAGACCGAGAAAGAATAGCCGATGACGCCGATCCCGAATACGACGAGGATGATGTCGAAGACCTTGACGCGGTTGGCGATCCCCGTCCGTCCCGCCGCCTCGAGCTCCTTCGCCTTCTCCAGGGCGAGATCGGTGTAGCCAACCGTCGTGATCGTGACGACGGTCTGGTACAGGGCGTCGACGAATCCCATACGGGCGATCAGCATGTAGCCCAGCGTGCCGGCCACCCCGACCAGGATCATCAGGCCCAAGGCCACGCGCCAACGCGAATGGCGGCGCACCGACAGCCTTTGCAGGACTCTGCGCATGAGGCGCGCGGGGCGCGTGAGGCGCACGGGGCGCGTGAGGCGCGCGGGGCGCCTGAGGGCCTGGCTCATGATCGGACGCCCCTCATTTCACTCGATCCGTTGCTTTTTCCGCGAACCCGGTTCTTTGGGGACACGCCGTGTCTGGCTTCCCCCGCTCCCAGAGGAGATCATCTCCCCGCCTCTGTCGGGAATCCTCGCCGCCCGCGCACCCATGTACCGGACATGCCAGGGCTCCGGAATGCCGCCTTCGCCGCCGGCGAGGCGTCGCGGCCGCGCCGCGGCCGCCTCGTCGGCGTAGGTCCGCACAAAACCGTAGCGAGCGCCATTCGCCTTGACCCATCGTCCTTCAGGGGTCTCGGCGAAAGAAGCCGTGAGTACGGTTCCGGGATCCAGACCACAGACGTCCAGAGCCGTGCCCAGCTGATGCTCGCTCTGACCCGGCTTCGCCACGACCTTTTGGTCCAAGCCCGCTCTTGCGATTTTCTGAAGGTACAGAGACCGTTGGACCCGCTCCGGACGGTGCGCCGACACGACGCGCAGCTCGATCCCGTCCCGCCGGGCGTCCTCGAACATGCGTTCCGCCATCTGCGCCGCTTCCGCCCGCAGTTGGTTCTTTCTCCCCGGGTGGTAGTTCCAGCGGGGGGCGATCGGGACTAGGTCGCTGGGCTCATAGTCCAATGGCAAAGGATGGTCGCGGCCCACCTGCTCTCCGCCGATCGGGAGGTCGCGCCCTTCGCCCGTCCGATCGCCAGCCTGTTGCGCGACCAGCGCCTCGGGGAGAAAAAGATCTTCGCCTCGAAACGCGAACTGGAGCCAGTCCGTTTCGTCGCCGTCTCTGCCCGTCGGCCGGATACGAGCGACTTCCTGAAGCGCCCGCGGGTAGGCAAGCGCCCGATCGCTCTTCGGCGCCCCCGTGGAAGGGGACTTGAAAGGATGCACCCTGTCAGGCAGGACGATCCAATCCTGGGCCGAAGCGGGGAGCGAAAGGAGGGGGGAAACCGCCAACCCCAGCAGGCAAAAGAGCCGGTTCGGCGGAAATGGCAGGGAGAGGATTCGCATGATTCGTCGGCGCCTTCCAATACTCATCGACAGGCGACCACCGGCGGGCCCCTTTTTCGCAGAAACGCCCCTTCTCCGCAAGCGGTTTTCCCTGCCGGCAAGCAACTCCGGGGGGGGGAGCGTGGGGGGGGGGGGGGGGGGGGCCGAGCCGCATCAAACCCCGGATTATGTCGCGCCCCTCTCTGTCACCCCGATGCCGATTTATCGGTCCGGGTCCGGCATCGCAACGCCTCGGCCACCGCGCGGCGGATCATCTCCCCGTCAACCAAGGCTTCGCGCCCCGCGCCGGCCTCCCGGTTCGCAAGCCAAAGGAGGTACTCGCAGTTGCCGGCGGGACCCTTCAGGGGAGACGGGACGAGACCTTGAGGATGGAGACCGGCGGCGGGAGCGGCGTCGAACGCGATACGGCGGACTACCTCCTCGTGGACGGCGGGATCGCGCACGACGCCGCCCTTCTCAACGCGTTCCGGCCGCGCCTCAAACGGCGGCTTGACAAGGGCGACGACCTGTCCCGCCGCCGGCCTGAGAAGGCGCGAGATTGGGGGAAGAATCATCTCCAGCGAGATGAACGAAACGTCGATGACGGCCAGATCCAGCATCTCCGGGAAATCCCCCGGAGTGAGGTCGCGAGCGTTGGTCTTCTCCATGACGACGACGCGCGAGTCCGCGCGCAGACGCGCGTCGAGCTGCCCCGCGCCGACGTCGATGGCGTAGACGCGCCGCGCGCCGCGCTGCAGAAGGCAGTCGGTGAACCCGCCTGTCGAGGCGCCCACGTCGGCGCATACGGCCGGACAGGGACTCAGGCCGGGAAAAGCGTCGAAGGCAGCCCTGAGCTTCTCGCCGCCCCGGCTGACGAAGGGTCCGCCAAGATCCAGGATCTGGAGGGGGACGTCGGGGTCCAGGCGAAGGCCCGGTTTGTCGAGGACGTCCGTCCCCCGACGAACCTGCCCGGCCCGAATCATCCGACGGGCCTTGTCCATCGACGGCGCCAAACTCCGGTCCACGAGGATCTGGTCGAGCGGCCTTTTCTTGGATTGCGTCATGGACCTTGATTCCTCAACTCAGACCGGTTCCATGTCGCGCTCACGAAGGAAAGGGATCATGCGGACGGGGTCCGTGAAGCGGACGGGGTCCGTGAAGCGGACGGGGTCCGTGAAGCGGACGGGGTCCGTGAAGCGGACGGGGTCCGTGAAGCGGACGGGGTCCGTGAAGCGGACGGGGTCCGTGAATGCGTTTGATGTGCGTCGAGGATTCGAGCATCCAGCGTCTCGTTCATGCTCCCGGTGCGGTAGCCGCCCAGATCAAGAGTGACGTACGCAAATCCCAACTCGCGAAGCCGGGCGACAATTCCCTCGCGCAATGCGCCAGTCAATCGCGCAAAGTCCTCGGGCGCGACCTCAATGCGCGCGATCGTTCCGTGGTGGCGAACCCGGCATTGGCGCAGGCCGAGTTCGCGCAGAAACGCTTCCGCCGCTCCGACCTGGGACAGCTTGTCCTCCGTGATGCGCTCGCCGTAAGGGAAGCGGCTCGAGAGGCACGCGAACGCCGGTTTGTCCCAGGTCGGGAGGTCCATGTCTCGCGAGAGGGCGCGGATGTCGTCTTTCGTGAGCCCGACCTGCAGGAGAGGGGATACGACGGCCTGCTCGCCCGCCGCTCTCCGCCCGGGTCGGAAATCGTCCAGATCGCCCGCGGTCGTGCCGTCGGCGACGTGGTCAAGCCCCTCCTCCTTCGCGATGTCCCAGAGAGTGCGAAAGAGCTCCGACTTGCAGTGATAGCAGCGGTTGGGAGGGTTCTCCGCAAAGCCGGGAATCTCGATCTCCGACGTCTCAACCACGCGGTGACGCCACCCCAGACGCTTCGCCAGGTCGGTCGCTTCCCGCCGTTCCCACTCGGGATACGTCTCGGACGCCGCCGTGACGGCCAACGCTTTCTCACCGAGGACGTCGGCCGCCACTTTCATGAGAAACGTGCTGTCCACTCCGCCGGAGTACGCGACCACGACGGACCCCAGTTCCCGCAGTCGCCGCCGCAAGGACTCCAGTTTCCGCGATGATTCCGCATCTGCCGCCACGGCTGTTCCTCCTCCATTCCTCTGATAGGGCGTGCGAAATAGGCGGTTTGACAGTGTAGCGCCCGCGCCCTTGCCGGTGTCGCCCGCCCGCATCGCCACAGCCGGGGGCGGCTGCGCCACACTGCGGCAGACCAAAGCCGAGGGCGGCTGTGCCACACTTTTCACACGCCCTGTGAGACGCCGAACTGCGCGCCCTGGGGCGATGCGCCCTTTCCGGCGACGCGCGCGCCCGCAAGGCGGGCGACGAGGAGCTCGTTGGAGCCGTCATCCTCGTCCTCGCCCTCGCTCAGACTGTCGGTGCAGATGGCGCCTCCGCCTACGACGCGGCCATTCGGATCATAGAGGACGAGGTGCTGTCCCGGCGCCGGAGCAAAAGCCGGCGGTTCAAAGCGCGCCGCCAACTCGTCGGCCCCGGCGTCGATCACCGTGCAAGGCGCCGGTTCCCCAATGGATCGGACTTTCCCGAAGAGATCGGCGCCGGCGCAAAGCGCATCAGGAATCAGCACGTTCAGCCCTCTGGCCCGAACGAGCGAGCAGTATGCTCGGCGCCGTGCGCCCACCACGAGGGTGTTGCGTCTTGCGTCGACACGGAGCACGTAGAGCGGCTGGGGGGCGGCGATTCCGAGCCCTCGCCGCTGTCCCACGGTGTAATGCCCGATGCCCCGATGCCGACCGATAACGTTGCCGTCGACGTCGACGATCGGCCCGGGAGATGGGCGCGCGGCCTCCCCCAAGGCGTTCCGGTAGTCCCCCTCGCCGGCGAAGCAGAGCTCCATGCTGTCGGCCCGTTCGGCCACCTCCAGCCGGTGTTCGCGCGCGGTCGCTCGGACCCGATTCTTCTCCCAATCGCCGAGCGGAAGGAGGAGTCGTTCGAGACGCCCGCGCGGGACGCCATAGATGAAGTAGCTCTGGTCGCGCTCGACGTCTCGCCCGCGGGCGAGGACGGTCCGCGCCCCCTCCTGAATCACTCGGGCGTAGTGTCCCGTTGCGACGCGCCGGACGCCGAGTTCCCGCTCCAAAAGGTCCCACACCGCCTGGAACTTCACAAAGCTGTTGCAGTCGATACACGGGCTGGGCGTGCAGCCCCCGGCATAGGCGCGCCGAAAGGGTTCCATAACCCGTGCCTTGAAGACCTCCGCCACGTCCACGACGTAATGGGGAAGGCCCAGGGCGCGGCACACGAGCGCCGCCTCGACCCCGCAGCACAGCCGGGGATGGGAATGCGTCTCCACCACGGGGATCTTCATCGTGATCCCAACCACGTCCCAGCCCGTCTGTTTCAGCAGGAGGGCGGCAACGCTGCTGTCCACCCCGCCGCTCATCAGAACGGCGACGCCGCGCTCCGGATCCTCCGCCCTCCATGGCCCAAAGGTCGGAGGGAAGAGGGAGCAATGCGATCTAGACAGGGCGGCGCTCATCATCGTCCTTCGCCTCTGACGGGGGCGTTACACGCCCCCCCCCACGCTTTTCTTGCCACAGGGATTGGGTTCCGGCAAGCGTCATTTGGGATCCCGCCTGCGCCCCGTCGATCTCCCGCCCTGTCTTGCAGCGCCTTCGCCCCCTGCGCCCGCCTCCATGCCTCGCGCGCCCCCCTCGCCTCGCTCAGCCTCCGGGCACTCAGCCTCCGGGCATTGCTTGACACCCCCTCGGCGCACGGGTAGGATTGGCCGAGCACGTGGGCGCGGGCGCCAGGTTCCCTGAATGGCTCCGAGAGCACTGAGGTTCCCCAAAGGAGCGGACCGCGGTTCAGCTCCAGTCCATTCTCCTGGTCACACGACCTTTCGACTGGCGTTTAGAGGCTTCCCGGGAGACCGTCCGCCAATGCTCGTTGAATTGCGAAAGGCGAGAATACCGAGCGTCCTTGGTTGCATAGCCGAGCACTACTGGTTTGTCCTCCACTTGAGCGGCGGCGCCAAGGAAAGGTGGGAAGTCTGGCAGGACGCCGGCGCGGGACCCGTCAGTTGGGGGCACGTTCATCTGAACCTGATGGCGTACGACGCGGGCGTGGGAAACGGTCCGAGCCGCGTTGAGAAAGAATGGCGCGGGGACGAAGCGGAAAGGATCGCGGACGTTCTTCGCGATCCGGCTTCCTACCCATGGTGTGGCAGGTATCTGGTATGGCCTGGCCCGAACAGCAACACCTACGTGAACTGGGTTCTGCTGAAGTCGGGAGTGCAGTACGAGCTCGGTTTTACGGCTTGGGGCAAGGCGTTCGCCTTGGTCAAACCGCCTTGGACGCTTCATGAGATTTCCGAAAGGGGAAGAGGAAGGTGAAGCCTCGCGACGTCGTTCTGGAACAGATCCATCACAGAGAAACCCGGCCCGTGCCCTACACCTTGGGTTTCGAGGGGGACGTGGCCGAACGCCTGGACGCTCACTATGGAAGCAGCGCATGGCGCGAGCGTCTGACGCCCTACATCGTTTCGTGCGCTGGAATCGACACGGTGCGGGAGGAACGCGTCAGCGAGATCCACACACGCGATGCCTTCGGCGGTCTCTGGCGCCACGATCATCGTCCGTTCTACCTGGTGGAACCGGCGATGAAGGCGCCTTCTTTCGACAACTACGACTTCCCCGGCCCCGAGCGTTTCGCCGCGCCGAATCTGGAGGAATCGGCGCGCAAAGCGATCGACGAGCATCCCGACAGCTTTGCCCTCTTCGGCTGCGGGTGGGGCCTCTTCGAGCAGAGCTGGCGCATCCGCGGCTTCGAAAACGCCTTGATGGACGCGGCGGCGGATCCGGATTTCTACGGCGAACTGCTCGACCGCCTGACCGACCTGTACCTCGCCCACGTCGGGCAAGCCGCCGGCGTTCCGGCCGACGCCATTATGTTCGGCGACGACTGGGGGGACCAGCGCGGCGTCATCCTGGGACCGGAGCGTTGGCGCAGATTCATCAAGCCGCGCTGGGCGAAGATCTACGAAGCGGTCCACGCCCAGAGCAAGATCGTCATCAGCCATTGTTGCGGGAGCGTGGCCGAGATCATGCCCGACATCATCGAGATCGGCCTCGACGTCCTGGAAAGCGTCCAGCCCGAGGCGGGGGGAATGAACCCCTACGAGCTGAAGAAACGGTGGGGGGACAAGATCGCGTTCTGGGGTTGTCTGGGCACGCAAAGCACGATTCCTTTTGGTTCGCCTCGAGAGATTCGCGGCGAGATCGAGCGCCTGTGCCGGGAGATGGGCCGAGGCGGCGGCTACATCCTCTCTCCCGCCAAGCCCATCCAGCCCGAGACGCCCACGGAGAACGCCGCGGCCGTGGTCGAGGCGTTCGCCGGCCAGGACGGTTCGCCGGCCAGGCCGGTTCGCCGGCCAGGCCGGTTCGCCGGCCAGGACGCGTGATGTGAATGATCCCGTGGTGTGAATAATCCTTGCGCGTCGTTGATTCTCCGGCCATCATGAAATGCGGCCGGCTAGGTCTTGTCCCGGAGACCGTCGCCGAGCGCGGGTTCCGGCAATTGTATGGCGATGGCGCAGTCGTGGGTTGCGCAGGGAAAGGAGATCGAGTGGCATGAGACGCTTCTTGGCCCTAACCGTGGGAGTGGCCGCCACGCTGAGTGTGTGCGGGTGCTCCAACCTCGAGACCCTCTCCCGCGCTCGCGCCATCGAAAGGGAGATCCAGGTGGAGCGGCTCACGTTCCTGGAGCGAGTCAGCGACGCCTACTTCATCCTCGGCTACGAGTACTACACGCTGGCCGCGCAAGCCGAGGACGTCAACGAGCCGGCTCGGGCCAAGGAGTACGCGACAAAGGCCAGCCTCTATAACCTGATCTACAAGGATTTCCGCAACACGGCCGACGAACTGCGGGCGAAGCTGGAGACCGAGAAGCCCGCGCCGCCTCACGCAGCTCCTCCTCCGCCGCCGCCGCCCGCGCCGCCGGCGCCCGCGCCTGGGCAGTGAGAAAGAGCGCGGGCGGGCGGACGTGCGAGGAGAGTCGGCCGACGAGATCGCGCGAGCGTCGCGGAGGGGCGGGGAGTCCTCCATATCCATGCCGGAAGGGCGAACCGGCCTGGCCGGCGTCATCCAGGAGCCGATCGTGACCGATCCCACCCAGGTCGCCGCTCAGAACTACATCTGTTCCAAGTGCCGGGGACGCCAGCCGGTGGTGCGCGAGATCGTCTTGGCGAAGTCCGGCCTCCTGGACCTCTTGCCCAGTAAAGACAACCGCTACCTCGAGGTGACCTGCGCCCTGTGCGGGTACACGGAGTTCTACAATCGGGCCATTTACCTCGCTTCCCTTTCCCCCGAGCAGAACCGCCGCAAGATGCCCTTGCCGGCAGAAGAGAGTTGAACCGCCGGCCATGGGGCGCCGGCGCACGGAGCCCCTCCGCCCCGACCTCAGTCGGGCGACCCGCAACGCGACCATTTGACCTGCCGTAAGGAAGAGCGCCCATGATTGGGGACGTGATCAAGAGATTGTTGGGAACGCACGCCGAGCGCACGCTCAAGAAGCTCTGGCCCATCGTCGACGAGATCAACCCCTGGGACGAGGAGTTCGCCGCTCTTTCCGACGAGGAGCTGAAGGCGAAGACCTGGCAGTTCCGCGAGCGCGTGCAGGACGGCGAGACGCTCGACGACCTCCTCCCCGAAGCCTATGCGGTCTTCAAACAAGCCTGCCGCCGACACGTGGGACAGTCGTGGATGGCGGCCAACATGCCCATCCAATGGATCGAGGTCCCCTACGACGTCCAGCTGATCGGCGGGATCGTCCTCCACCAGGGCCGGATCGCGGAGATGGCCACCGGCGAGGGCAAGACTCTGGTGGCGGGCATGCCCCTTTACCTCAACGCCCTCCAGGGCAGGGGGTGTCACCTGGCTACGTTTAACGACACCCTCGCGCTGCGCGACAGCCAGTGGACGGGCCGGATTCTGGAATGGCTCGGCGTCACGGTCGGTTGCATCCAGCAGGAAATGGAGCCCGTCGAACGGCGCGAGCAGTACGCCTGCGACGTGACCTACGGCCAGTCCAGCGAGTTCGGTTTCGATTACCTGCGCGACAACATGGCCTCGTCGTCCAACTATCTGGTTCAGGGCGCGCGGTCGAAGATCAGCCAGGCCCTGGCCGACGAGATCGTGGCGACCGTCCGGAGCGCCGAGAACGGCCGCGTGGTGACCGACCGGTTTCAGACCCTGATCGTCGAGGTCCCGCAAGAGCGCGCCGGCGCCATCCTCCAGGAATTCGCCGGGCGATTCTCCATCGAGGGAATCGAGCTGATCTGGCCGGGCGAGAAGGAGGGGATTCCCTTGCCGGAGATGCCCTCCCGCGCGCCGAAGCTGGAGCAGCGTTTTGGCGGGGAATTCGTCGCCAAGGGAATGGCGTGGATCCGTTTCCAGTTCCTGGCGCGCGACCATCACTATGCCATCGTCGACGAGGTGGACTCGCTTCTCATCGACGAGGCGCGCACGCCGCTTATCATCTCGGGTCAGGTCGACCGCTCGACGCATCGTTTCGACAAGATGCGCCCCCTCGTCGAGGACTTGGTCAAACGTCAGTCCCTTCTGGTCAACCAACTTCTGGATGAAGGGCAGGAACTGCTCCAGCGCGAGAACGATCCGGACGCGCGCTACCAGGCGGGGATCAAGCTGCTCCAGGTCAAGAAGTCGATGCCGAAGAACAAGCGGTTCATGAAGTTCATAGCCGAGCCGGAGATTTCGCGCCTCGCCGGCAGGTGTGAGAACGATTTCATTCTCGACCAGAAGAGCAAGATGGGCGAGCGGGCGATGGGATACATCGAGGAGGAACTCTACTTCGTCCTCGACGAAAAGGGACACAGCGTTGATCTGACCGAGATCGGCCGCGAGCTCGTTTCCCCCGACAGTCCAGACCGGTTTCTTCTGGCGGACCTTGTCGACGAATTCTCCCGGATCGAAGGCGATGAGACGCTGACTCCCGCCGAGCGCGAGAAGCGCAAGACCGACCTCCGCCGGGACAACGACCTGAAAAGCGAGGAACTCCACAACATCTCGCAGCTGCTGCGCGCATACACGCTCTTCGAGCGCGACGTCGAGTACATGGTCAAGGACAACAAGGTCATCATCGTCGACGAGTTCACGGGCCGGCCGCAGCCGGGACGACGCTACAGCGACGGCCTCCATCAGGCGATCGAGGCGAAGGAGGGCGTCAAGATCGAGAAGGAGTCGCAGACCCTCGCCACGATCACCATTCAGAACTACTGCCGCATGTACGCCAAGCTGGCCGGCATGACGGGCACGGCGGAGACCGAGGCGGCCGAGTTCGGACACACCTACAAGATGGACGTGGTCGTCATCCCGACGCATCACCCCGTCGCTCGGCTGGACTTTGACGACGTCATTTACCGCACGCGCCGTGAGAAATACAACGCCGTCATCGAGGAGGTCGCCGCGCTGCATAACGAAGGCCGTCCCCTCCTGATCGGCACGGTCTCGGTCGAGGCCAGCGAGTTGCTTTCGCGCATGCTGCGCCGGGCGGGCATCTCGCACAGCGTCCTGAACGCGCGAGACGTCAGCCGAGAGGCCCAGATCGTGAGCGAGGCCGGCAAAGCGGGCTCCGTGACGATCTCGACGAACATGGCGGGCCGCGGCACCGACATCAAACTCGGTCCGGGCGTCCTCCGGTGCAAGGACGGCGGCCACAACCGGCACTACTGTGCGGCTTGCCCATACAAACCGGAAGGCGCGCCCGTCGATCCGGAGTTGCAGCCCTGCGGCCTGCAGATCATCGGCACCGAGCGCCATGAAGCGCGCCGCATCGACCGCCAGCTGCGCGGCCGTTCGGGTCGCCAGGGCGATCCGGGCGCGTCGCGTTTCTTCCTCTCTCTCGAGGACGATCTGATGCGGCTCTTCGGCAGCGACCGCATTTCAGGCGTCATGCAACGGCTGGGACTTGAAGAAGGCGAGGACATCCAGCACCCCTTCATCACGAGAGCCATCGGACGCGCGCAGCGCAAGATCGAGGAGATCAACTTCGAACGGCGCAAGCGAACGCTCGATTACGACAACGTGATGAATAAGCAACGCGAGTCGATCTACGGTCTCCGCCGCGAGGTCCTCATTACCGATAATCTGCGACAGCCGCTTCTGGACATCTGCTACGACGCCATTGCGGCGAAGCTCGAGGACTTCCGCCCCAAGGGCGCCAAGAGCGTCGACGTCCCGGCCTTCCACTTCGACGGATTTGAGGCGCACATGGCCTCGGCGGTTCTCGGCATCGACCTGCAAGGGATCGAACGGCCCGCCGATCCCGACGAAGCGTACATGGACCGTATCATCGAGCGGGTGGCGCGCGCCTATGATCTCAAGCGTCAGCTGCTGGGACCGGAGCTGACGCTGGAACTGGCCCGCTACATCATCCTGAGCGTCATCGACACCGAGTGGCGCGATCACCTCCGCGCCATCGATGAGCTGCGCGAGGGCATCCACCTGCGCTCTTACGGCCAGATGGATCCGCTGGTCGAGTACCAGCGCGAAGCCACTTACATGTTCCAGGACATGATGACCACGATCCAGCGGGTCGTTTTCGAGCACTTCTTCCGCGCCAACGTCGTAACGGAGCAGGAATCCCAGACCGCCAACGTCGACTACGGCCGCGGCGCGATGGAAGACGTACAGGCGGACGGCCAGGCCGTCGGCCCGGACGGCGCGATGGGCCCGCGCTCCGACCGACCCGCCAGGCCGCGGACCTTCCGCCGCGACCAGCCGAAGGTCGGCCGCAACGAGCCCTGCCCGTGCGGAAGCGGGAAGAAATTCAAGAAGTGCTGCGGGAAGGCGGCGTAAGGGGAAGGATGAAGGACGAGGGATGAATCGGGGGACGAGGGGCCATGGCGGAGTTTGAGGCTTTGAGTTTCGGGTTTCGGATTTGTTTCGGATTTCGGATTCTCTGCCGTCGATGCGGGTGATGACCTTTAACATCAAGAACTCCCGCGACGCGGGCGACTGGCCGACGTGGCCCGAGCGGCGCGCGATGGCGGCGAGCGTCATCCGCTCCCACGCTCCGGACCTGGCGGGATTGCAGGAGGTTTTCAGAGAGCAACTCGACGACCTCGATGAGGCGCTCGACGACTACGCCTGGTTCGGCGTCGGACGCGACGACGGTAAAGAGGCGGGAGAGTACGCGCCGATTCTGTACCGAAAGGACTCGGTCGAACTCCTCGAAGGCGGCAACTTCTGGCTCTCCGAGACTCCCGAGGAGCCCGGCGTCCTCGGGTGGGACGCCCATTGCCCCCGCATCGTCACGTGGGGGAAGTTCCGTGAGAAAGCGTCCGGCCAGGGCCTCTTCCTCTTCAACACGCACCTCGACCACGCCGGTTGGACGGCGCGTCGCGAGAGTTGCTTTCTGCTCCTTGCCAGGATCCAAGAGATCGCGGGAAGCGCTCCCGTCGTCGTCACGGGCGATTTCAACGCCCGCGAGTCCGACGAGCCGTACCGCATCCTGACGGGCGCGGCGACGGCCGCCGTCGGTGCGGGGACGGCGCGCCCAGAATCGCCGCCTGCCTCCTCGACCGCGTCCACCCGCGAGAAGCGCGCACGCCGCGCTGCCCTCTCGCTGCGCGACGCGCGCTACGCCTCCGAACTCCCCCACCACGGCCCCACGTGGACCTGGACCTGCTTCGACGCTCCCCAGGGAGACCCCGGCGACAAGATCGACTTCATCTTTGTCAGCGACGGCGTCCGCGTGCGCCAACACGGCGTCCTAAACGACGCATGGGACGGGCGGCGACCGTCGGATCACCTGCCCGTCATCGCGGAGATCGCAACAGGAGACAATGACTTGACGGAGCGTCATCCGGCGCGCAGAATGACTTTCCATGGTTAACGTCCCCACACAGGTCTCCTACTGGCGGGAAGGCGCGCGGGAAGATTGGCAGGTGGCCTGCGAGCTGATCGCCGCTGGTCGTATCCGCCATGGCTTCTTCTTTGCTCACCTGGCCTTGGAGAAACTGCTCAAGGCCCACGTCTGCCTGGAAACGCAGGATCTCGCTCCGCGACTGCATAACCTTGTCCGGTTGAGCGAATTGGCCGGCTTGACCCTCGATCCGGACCGGATGGACCATCTGGCACGAATGAACCTCTTCAGTATTGAGGGGAGATATCCCGAGAGCCTCGCCCCTCTCCCCACCGAGGAGGAAACGCAGCAGTATCTCGCGCGGACCAGGGAGATCTTCGAATGGTTGATCCGTCAACTGTAAGCTGCGTCCAGAAGTACCTGCGCTCTCTTCAAGAGAACGGGATCCCCGTAGGGTTCGGCGTTGTCTTCGGTTCCCATGCCACGGGCCGGCCGAATGCATGGAGCGACATCGATCTGCTGGTCGTCTCGCCGCATTTCGACGAACCCTTCGGGCGCGAGGAGGTGAATCAACTCTGGTGTCTCGCCGCGCGGATCGACAGCCGGATCGAGCCGATTCCGTGCGGGGAACGTGAATGGGAACGAGACGACAGCCGAGCCGTCATCGAGATCGCTCGCCGCGGGGGCGTGAGGGTTGATCCGGCCGAACGGGTCGCGGAGGCCGAGGAACCGCATCCGCAACCGAGATAGGCATTCCCTTTGTCCGCCAAGCGACGCAATGGCGCCCAGCCTGACGGCCCCCATTTCCCGTCCCCCCGGAGGAGAGTCGGAAATGACGGGAGATCTCGATCCCGAGGAGCGCTGGTGGCAGAGGGCGACGAACGCGCAGCTGCGGCTGGCGGCGTGGCTCATTGTCCTGGGAGTCTTCTTCCAGGCCTTTCTTCTTGTCCTCCGGCCTCTTCTCGTTGCCGTTTCGGGGATTCCCGGCGCGGCCTACAATCCGGCCCCGCTGTTTGCACCACTCTTCTTCTTGGCGATATACGTTTTCGTCCTTTTCACGTTGATGGGGCTCCTGAACGACCGGTTGCATGTTCGGACGGCGAACAAGGCGCTCTGGGTTCTGCTCGCGTGTTGCCCTCTCCATTGCTTGCTTCTTGGGTTTTCCTCGCTGGGATCGTTTCAGCTCGCGGGGATCCCGTTCCCCTTAGCGTCCTTGGCCTTTGGGAGAGCGGGCGCGCCGGTGGAAATCGTCTGGGGGCTGGCGGAGTTGGCGCTCAGCATTGCGTTGCTTCGCAGTCGCAGCCGCTTCTACGGTCTTCTGAAGCCCATCTGCTACACCCAGATCGCCGCCGTGTTTGGGCCGATTCTCGCCCCTATCCCCCTGCGTCTGGTGTTCTTTGCGTTCTTTCCGACTGGCATTATCACTCACGCAATTGCCTGCTACGGCTTGACCCTTGCCCCGAAATGCCTGTTGGCGCTTGCCTTTTTCCGCGCCGCACGCGAGGATGAGGCGCGAAGGATGCAAGGCCTCGGACCCGGCCTGGAAAATGGAAACTCGCGAGTCTCCGAGAGCTGAGAGCGCCTGTCAAGACGCAAACGTGGGATTCCGTCTCCGGAAGCGCGCGAAGGACCCGGCAAGGAACCCCGGATCATGGACAGCATCCTGATTGAAGGCGGACGCCGCCTCTCGGGCGAAGTCGAGGCAAGCGGGGCGAAAAACGCCTCCCTGCCCCTCATGGCGGCGGCCCTGTTGGCGGAGTCTCCGTCGCGGCTGCAAGGGATCCCGCGCCTGCAGGACATCGTGACGATGAGCGCCATGCTCGAACGCTTGGGGGCTCGCGTCGCGCGCGCGGAGCGTCGGGGCGACCCGCACGGCGACCTCGCGATTGACCCGACCGACTTCGCGGACCTTGAGGCGCCTTACGATCTCGTGCGCAAGATGCGCGCCTCGATTTACGTTCTCGGTCCCCTTCTTGGGCGGTTTGGACACGCCCGCGTCTCGCTCCCGGGCGGGTGCGCCATCGGGACGCGGCCCATCGACTTGCATCTGCGCGGAATGGAGGCGCTGGGGGCGACGGTCGCCATCGATCACGGCTACGTCGACGCGCGCGCCCCGCAAGGCCGGCTGCGCGGGGCGGACTGCATCATCGAGGGCCCCAACGGCTCGAGCGTCGGCGCCACGTGCAACGTGCTGATGGCCGCCGTGTTGGCCAAGGGGCGGTCCGTTCTGCGCGGAGCGGCCCGCGAGCCCGAGGTCGGAGACCTGATCGGGTTCCTTAACGCCATGGGCGCCCGGATCAAAGGCGCCGGAACCAGCGTTCTGGAGGTGGATGGGGTCGAGGGTCTCCGCGGCGCCGAGCGCCGCGTGATTCCCGACCGGATCGAGGCGGGAACGCTGCTCGTCGCCGCCGCCATCACCGGGGGCGACGTTGCCGTCCGCGGGTGCATTCCCGAGCACCTCGCCGAGGTCCTCGTCAAGCTCGAAGAGATGGGCGTCGAGATCGAGAGGGGGGAGGACCGGGTGCGGGCGCGGTACGTGGGACGACTTCGCCCGCTCGCCGTCCGCACGATGCCTTACCCCGGCTTTCCCACCGACATGCAGGCGCAACTCATGGCGGCCCTCTGCCTCACTCCGGGCGAAAGCACGATCACCGAGACGATCTACCCCGATCGCTTCATCCACGTGGCCGAACTGCACCGGATGGGCGCCGACATCACCCTCGCGCACGCCACGGCCGTCGTGCGCGGCGTCGAGAAGCTCTCCGGCGCGTCGGTGATGGCGAGCGACCTGCGCGCCTCGGCCGCCCTCGTCCTCGCCGGTCTCGCCGCCGAGGGCGAGACGGAATGCCTGCGCGTCTACCACCTCGACCGAGGTTACGAACAACTGGAGCGGAAACTCTCGCAACTCGGCGCCGTGATCGAGCGCGTCCGCTACCGCAGAACGCGGTAGCGCGCCGCGGCGTCTGCGCGCGGGGCGCGTCCGCCGGCGGGGGAGAGGGATCCCGCGCGGGCGCGTTACTTCGGGGCGTTGCGTTCCCAGATTTTGCGAATGCCGAAGAGAGTCAAGTCGGGGTCCGCTTGCGACAGTTCGCTCGACAGGGAGGTCAGGACTTCCGCGTACCCGCCCGTGGCGACGGCGCGGCAGTCGGGAGCGCCGATCTCCTGGCGCACTTGAAGGATCAAGCGGTCGACGGCGCCGACGGTCCCCCAAACGATGCCTGAGGCGATGGCCGCTTGGGTGGAGTTGCCGATGACGCTCCGGGGCGGCTCGATGGCGATGCGGGGGAGCAGGGAAGTCTTCTGAAACAGCGCGTCGGCGCTCATGTCCATGCCGGGAAGAATGATGCCTCCGAGATAATCGCGGTCCGCCGACAGGACGTCGAAGGTCGTGGCCGTGCCCGAGTCGACGATGATAAGGGGCGCGCCGTAGCGTTCCATCCCTCCCGCGGTGTTGGCCAGGCGGTCGGCGCCCACGTCTTTCGGGTCGCGGTAACAGATGCGGAAGCCAAGGTCCAGTTCGTGGGTCAGAACGAGCGGCTCGATTCCGAGGAGATCGCGGAGAGCCGTTTTCAGGGTGGCCGTCAGGCGGGCGACCACCGACGAGATCATCGCTCCCCGCACGGCGGTCGGCTCAACGCCCCCGTCGCGAAAGAACTGGCGCATGAGGAGACCGTACTCGTCTTCCGTTCGAGCGGGGTCTGAGGAGATGCGCCACACGCGACGGAGTTCTTCCCCGTGATAGACCCCGAGGACGACGCGCGTGTTTCCGGCATTGACGGCGAGGAACATCGGCAGGTCCCGTCTTTCGGTCCGCTTCTAGACGGGTTCCCCGTACTTGTTGCGGAACTCTTTTCGGTCGAAGGCGGCCCGGAGAGCCGCTTCGTAGGAGACAAACCCGTTCTGGTAGAGGTAGCCGAGCGAGTGATTCATGGTGAACATCATGTCGGCCGATCCGGTTTGTATGGCGGTCGTGATCTGCTCGAGCTTGTTCTCGCGGATCACGTTGCTCACTCCACGGTTGACGACCAGGACCTCGCGGGCGGCTACGCGGCCCTTCTCGTCTTTCAAAGGCAGCAGCTGCTGGGAAACGATGCCGGCCAGCGAGTTCGCCAATTGGAGCCGCACCATCTCCTGCTGGTGGGGGGGGAAGGAGTCCACGATGCGCGACACGGTCTGAGCGGCCTCGCCCGTATGCAGGGTGGAGAAGGTCAGGTGCCCCGTCTCAGCCAGAGTGATGGCGGTCTGCATGGTCTCGAGATCGCGCATTTCGCCGAGCAGCACGACGTCAGGATCCTGCCGGAAAGCGTGGCGCAAAGCGGCGGCGAAGTTCTGGGTGTCATCACCCACCTCGCGCTGGCTGATCATGGCTTTCTCGTTCCTATAGACGAACTCGATCGGGTCTTCGATGGTCAGGATGTGGCAGGCGCGCTCACTGTTTATCCTGTTGAGCATGGCCGCCAGCGTGGTGCTCTTCCCCGAACCGGTCGGGCCGGTGACAAGCACGAGCCCCTTGTTCAGAGAACAGAAATAGACGCACGCCTTGGGGAGGTAGATCTCCTCCATCGTGGGAATGCGCTGGGGAAGCAGGCGGATGGCGACGCAGAGCTGGCGGCGCTGGACGTAAACGTTGACTCGCAGACGGCAGAGTTTCTCGATCTCGCACGAGAAATCCAGCTCGCGGCATTCCTGGGAACGCCGCTTCTGGTCCTCGCGCAGCATGGGATCGAGGAAGGCGTGGATCTCGGAGGTTGTGGGGACCAGACCTTCCAGAGGGCGCAGAATCCCGTCCACTCGGACCACCACCGCCTCGTCCGCCCGCAGATGGACGTCGGAGGCGCGGTCCTCCCAGGCTTTGCGAAGGACGTCGAAAAGTTGGGATTTCAGCGGCGCAACGGACTTGGCCATGGGCTGCGCAGTCTCGCCCGGCCCCGTATTCCCGGGGTCGCCTCATCCTCCCGTGGCCGACGGAGGAGTGCGCCCGGAAGGGTTTTCGCCGGCCGCCGGCGTCCAGGAGAACCGTCAGGATAAAGGGCGGCTCCCCTCGAACCACTCCTTGTTCCCAACAGTGGCCGGATTGTAGCCGAGAGCCCGGGCGATGGCAAAGGAAATCATCCCTCCCGGCGGCGGCGACTCTCCCAGCCGGAAAACGCATCCTCATTCCACTGGAAAAAGCGGATCGTCCCCTATAGGCTGGGGTTCCCCTCGTGGGCGCCTCCGGGGAATGCGAGCAGGGACCTGGGGGTGCCGCGCCCGGGGCGCGGGGGAGCGCGAGGCGCGTCCGCTGAAGGAGAGGAAGAGATGGATCTCTATGCACGTCTGCGCCGGGCCCTGCGAGAACGGGAGGAGATGGGACTCCGGAAGTTCGAGCGCGTCATTTCGTCCTCGCAGGGCACGGAGATCGTCATCGCAGGACGGGAGACGCCGGTCCTGAACTTCTGCGCCAACAATTACCTGGGTCTGGCCGATCACCCGGTGGTCATCAACGCGGCCCACAGGGCGCTGGAGACTTACGGCTACGGTCTCTCGTCGGTCCGTTTCATCTGCGGCACGCAACGCATCCACAAGCAGCTCGAAGAGCGTCTCTCGGAATTCCTCGGCATGGAAGACGCGCTCCTCTATACCTCTTGCTTTGACGCCAACGGCGGACTTTTCGAGAACATGTTGGGCGAGAAGGACGCCATTGTCAGCGCCAGACTCAACCACGCCAGCATCATCGACGGCGTACGACTGAGCCGCGCGCGGCGATTCGTGTACAATGAGGGAGACGCCGAGGATTTCGACCGGAAACTCGCTGAGGCGGCGGTCGGCAGGGCCGATGCGGTCGGCCGGGCCGATGCGGTCGGCAGGGCCGATGCGGTCGGCAGGGCCGATGCGGTCGGCAGGGCCGATGCGGTCGGCGGGTCGGCGGGGGAGGGGGTGACTCTGGCCATCACCGACGGCGTCTTCAGCATGGAGGGGCACTTGGCCCCGCTGGACAGACTGGTTCCCGTCGCTCGCAAGCGCGACGCGCTGCTTGTCGTTGACGACTCCCACGCCACGGGCCTCATCGGCGAGGGGGGGCGCGGCACACCCGAGCGGTTCGGCGTAGAGGTGGATGCGATTACGAGCACCTTGGGAAAGGCGCTCGGAGGCGCTTGCGGGGGCTTCACCGCGGGCCGGAAGGATCTGATCGAGTGGCTCCGCAACACCTCGCGGCCCTACCTCTTCTCGAACTCCCTGGCGCCGAGTCTCGTAGCGGGGGCCATGGCGGCCCTGCAGGTTGTGCGGTCCGACGAGGGCGCCCGGCTGCGCGCGCGTCTGCGGGAGAACACGGCGCGGTTTCGCCAGTCCATGAGGGACGTGGGGTTTGGCATCCGCGAAGGGGAGCACCCGATCGTGCCGGTAATGCTGGGGAACGCCGCTCTGGCCTCGCGGATGGCGGACCGGCTTCTGGATCGGGGCGTTTACGTCATCGGCTTCAGCTACCCCGTTGTGCCGCAAGGGGAAGCCCGAATCCGCGTCCAGATCTCGGCTTTGCACACGCCCGACCAGATTGACCAGGCGGTCGAAGCATTTGCGACCGTCGCCCGGGAACTGGACGTCATGGAGGCGGCGACCGGGCTGCCGCCGCGCGAGGCCCCCGCCTCGCGCGCCCGGCGCGCCCCCGCCGGCCCGCAGACGATGCGCGCTTGGGTCTACCACAATGAGAAGCAGCCTGACGGCGGTCATCTGAGGCTGGAGGAAGTCCCGGTCCCGCGGCCCAAGCCCGGCGAACTCCTCGTGAAGGTTCTCCGCGTCACGGTCTGCGGGACGGATGAGGATTTATTCCGCGGCAAGTTCACGCAGATCCACGAAGGCGTCATCCCCGGCCACGAGATCTTCGGCGAGATCGCGAGCCTGGGAAGCAACGTCCGGGGCTTCGACGTGGGGCAGAAGATCGTGGCCGAATCGCATTACCTCCTGCCCGGATACCTCGAAGAGGGCGTGATCGGACTCTGGGGGCCGAAAGTGCGCGCGCACGAGCATCTGCGTCCCGTGAACGGCGGGTACGCTGAGTACGCCGTCATCCCCACCTATTGCGCCCACATCGTGCCGGAGGCCTTGAACAGGGAGGGTTTCTTCCCCTCGCTGCTCGAAGGCGCCGGCAACGACTGCCTGGTTGCCAAGTATCTCCTTGACCACGGCCACCTCGGCACGGTGGGCGTCGTCGGGTGCGGGACCCACGGCCTCTTCACGCAGCTCTTCGCAAAGCACTTCGGGGTGAGGAAACTAATCGCGTTCGAGATCGATGCGGATCGCCTGGCGAGGGCTCGCGAATTCGGGGCCGACTTTCTTCTGAACTCCGCAAGTCCCGACGCGGACCGGCGACTCGGCGAAATCACCGACGGCAAGGGACTGGACGCCGTTGTCGACATCGCGGGAGGACATGGCGACGTTCTCGACATGTGTTTTCGCTATGTCCGCGACGGCGGCGCGCTGATTCTCTTTGGCCTGTACGGCGACGACTCCGTCGCGCTGGACGGCGTCCCCGTTGATGAGATCATCTTCGGCATGCGCGACCTCGACGTGGAGCGGGACGGCAAGAAAGTCCACGTGCGAGGGATCACGGGCCGCGAGGGGATCTGGGAATACCTGATCGACGCCGTGGCCGCTTCCCCCGGCCTGCAGAGGAAACTGATGGCGCCCGTGACCGTCATGGGCCCGCTCGACAACCTGGGCCGCGACACCCTGAGGTTCGACCCGGCGAAGATCATGAAGCGGGCTTACACGGCGTTTGCGCCTCGGTAGGCCGCCGAGGTCGCGGGGCGGCGGGGGGCGGCGGCGGGCCGCGGGGCGACGGGTCGAAGGGGAGGAGCCATGTTACGGGAGATCATCCGGAAAGAGATCCTCGAGCATCTCATGAGCTTGCGGTTCTCCATCGCGTGCGTGCTGTGCTTCGTGGTCGTGCTGTGCAGTCTTTTCGTCCGGTTCCAGGATTACCGGCTGGTTCTGGACGATTACAACCAGAACATTCTCCAGGCCCGCACGCAGCTGAAGGAGATGGACGAGCCGTGGCGGCTGGTCTTTATGGGGACGGCCATTCACCAGGCCCCGAACCCGCTGAAAATCTTCGTGCGCGGCGTCGAGACCGCCAACGGCATGTCGGTTCGCGTCACCGGGCACGAGCCCGTGCAGTTCTTCGTCGATTTTCTTCCGAATCCGCTGGTTCCATTGTTCCCGGCCATGGACATGATCTGTTTCGCGGGGATCATCATGTCGTTGCTGGCGATCGTTTTCGGCTACGACGCGATCTGCGGCGAGAAGCAACGCGGGACGCTGCGCATGATGCTGTCTTACAGTCTTCCCCGCGACACGGTGCTGCTCGGCAAGTGGGTCGGAGGATTGGCGACGCTGCTCGTGCCTTTCGTGCTGACGATAATCTGCGGCGTCGCGATCGTTTTGGTCCAGACCAACGTTTCGCTGACCGGGGGGCAGTGGTTGAAACTGGCCGAGGTGTGCGGGCTGGCGCTGCTCTACGTCGCGGCCATATACTCGATGGCATTGGCCGTCTCTTGCATGACGCCGCGTCCCTCGACGAGCATCATGGTGCTGGTCACCATCTGGCTGATCCTGGTTCTGGCCATTCCCAATCTCAGTCCCTACCTGGCGCAGACCTTTCGACCCGCCCTGAGTCCGATGGAGGTGGAAACGGCGCGCCGGATGAAGACGAACGAGATCTGGAAGCGCGAGATCGACGACAAGATGGCGGTCTACGACAAGGAGCACGGGTTCAAGACCTCCCGGTGGTGGTCGGAGGTGAACTGGGAGGATCCCGAGGACTGGAAACGGGGTCGGCAGCGCTCCCTTTACGAGCTGGAGTGCGCGGCGGTGGGGTACTCCGCGAGGATGCGCGAGTGCAGGAAGATCGATGAGGATTTCGAACGGAGTCTGGACGCGCAGATTCACCTGAGCCGGTGGATATCGCGGCTGAGCCCTTTTTCCTGTTTTGCCATGGCGTCAACGGAGCTGACGGACACGGGCTTGGTGGGCAAGCGGCGCTTCATCGACCAGGTTCGCGACTACCAGGAGGGGCTGGCCGACTTCGCCATGAAAGAGTGGATCCTGATGGACAGAGCGGAGATCGAGATCCGCGGGACGGACAAGAAATTGCCCGAATGGCCGGACAAGGATCGGTCGGTCCCCCGGTTCGCCTATACGCCCCCGGCGGGGAGCGAGTACTACCGGATCGTGTTTCCGGACGTGGGCATCCTGGCGGGTCTGACGGTGGTGTTTCTGATGCTGAGCTTCCTTGGGTTCGTGCGCTACGACGTGAGGTGACGGGCATGAAGCGTTTTCTGACGATTGCGGGACTGATCGTTGCGATGGTGGCTGTCTTTGTGGGGCTGGCGCTCTGGAGGATGCGCTCCGAGCGGCCGGATCTTCTGCTTGAGAAGCTGCGGCTGGGCAAGGGGGACAAAGACGTCCTGAATATGAAGTTCAACCTGGCGCGCGGCGATACGGTTCCGCTGATGGCCGAGGCGTTTCGGGCCGAGAACGCCGATCCGGCGTTTCGCGTCGACATGCTGGAACTTCTTTTCAAGCGGTATAATCGCTCGGGAGATGAGCGGATTCTGCCGGTCTTGAAGGAGGCGCTCAAGCATTCCGACGCGACTATCCGCAAGACGGCCGTGACCGGCTTTGACCTCTACGGCAGCGATGAGCAGCGCCTCCTTCTCATCGACAGCCTCGACGATCCCGATGCCGAGATCCGACGCAAGGTGCTGGTGTTGCTGAGCTCGGAATCGTCCGACAGGTTTCGGGAGGGAGACAGACCTTACGATGAGATGTGGTCAAGCATCCCGGAGGAGAAACGTCTGACGCTTGTGGGAAAGTGCAAGGAGAAGATGAGCGCCGAGACGGAAGAGGAATTGCGTTTCCTGGCTCGCGCGGTCGTCGGCCGCGAGATCGAGTTTCTGGGCAACAAAGCGCATCAGGCGGCTGAGAGCGGCGATTTTGAGAAGGGGGAGGGATTGGTCAGGCAGGCCTTGGCGTTGGATGCGGAAAACCATCAAGCGCGGATCCGACTGGTTCGACATCTTATGATGGCGGGGATGCGGGAAAAGGCCCTGGAGACGGCCGAAGAGTACGGCGCTCTCCTGCACATTCCTCTTCTGGCGGAAGCGCCCGCCATCGACGGGGACCCAACGGAGGAGGCGTGGAAAAGCGCCTACCGGTACGTCGACAAGCCGTTCTACCACACCACGAGTCGCTGGGCGCCGAAACAGGTGGAAGGCAAAACGGACTTCTACATCGGCCACCGCGACGGCGCGGTCTACGTGGCCGTCATCGGGTACGAGGATGACCTGAGCAAGCTGACCGTGAAGCACAAAGAGCGCGACAGCCAATGCTTCCTGGACGACTGCGTAGAATTGTTCTTCGATCCCGACAACAGTGAATCGGAGGTCTACCAGTTCGTCATCAACCCGATCGGGGCGCTTTTCGACGGTTACATGACCAGAGACTGGGAGAACATGGTGTGCGACTGGAAGGCGCAGGTCTTTCACGACCGGGGATACTGGTCGTGCGAGTTCGCCATCGAGGCAAAGAACATGCACGGGCGCAAGATCGCGGCGGATTCCGTCTGGGGAATCAACATCGCCCGGGCGCGCATCGGCCCCGCGTCGGAGTACTGCGCGTGGTGGCCGACGTTCGGATGGGCCCATCGGTACGACTTGTTTCCGTTGGCGGTCTTCGAGGGGCTCGGGACGCCGGCGGGGGCGGTCGGGAAAGCGGCGACGGAGACGCAAGACGGCCAACTGACGACCTTTCGAGCCCCGTTCAATGCCCCGATGGATTGCTGTCTCAGCCGGTTCTGCGGCCCCCGAGAAGAACCGCCCGCCTCCGGGATTGCCCGGATGCCCCTTGCGCGGGAAGAGCGGATTTCGGATAATGAGCCGGAGTTCCGCGGTGACGAAAAGGCGTCGCGAGTTCATGAGAGAGAAAAGCCGGCGCAAGGTTCGGAACTCCGGATCTCCTGAGAGCGCTTTCCCAAGGAGGGTTCGATGATGACTCTGTTTTCGGGCAACGAGGGCCAGAGGCCGCCTTCGGGCGCCGGGATGGGGCAAGACCCGCCTGGACCTGGCGCCTCTGCGCCTCCTCCTCCACCCCCTTTCTCCGCCCCTCGGCCTTCGCCGTTTGGCGGAGCGCCGGTGGGGCCGCCTGCGCCGCCCCGGCGCAAGTCCCGGCGCGGGTTGTTCACGTGCTTGGTGGGTGCGGTGCTCTTGATCGCCCTCTTCAGCCTCGTGATTGGGGTTGTCATGAACTTCGCGTCTGAGTTCATGGGATCGAGATCCCTGCCCGTCATCAGGACGAGCGGCACGGTGGGGCTCGTCCGGGTTCAGGGCATCATCGCGGACGACAATACGGAGAGGATTCTCGAAACCATCGAGCACTACCGCAAGGCCAAAAACATCCGTGCCGTGCTCGTTAGGATCGAGTCGGGAGGCGGGACGGTCGGCGGGTCGCAAGAAATCTATGAAGCGCTGAAGGGATTGAAGCAGAGCGGCAAGAAGGTCGTGGCGTCGCTGGGCGACGTGGCCGCCTCGGGGGCCTACTACGTCGCTTGCGCGGCGGACGAGATTTTCACGAACTCCGGCACCCTGACCGGCAGCATCGGCGTGATCCTTAGCTTGCCCAACCTGGAAGGGCTCGCTGAGAAGGTCGGAGTCAAAGAGACGGTCGTGAAGAGCGGGAGGTTCAAAGACGTCCCGTCGCTGACTCGCGCCCTCGCGGAAGAGGAACGGGCCCTTCTCCAGGGCGTCATCGACGATACGCACAACCAGTTCGTGGAAGCGGTCCTCGAACATCGAGAAGCCCAACTGGCCAAGGCTTTGGAGAACCTGCTTCAGGAAGAGCCGCAGGTCCTGAAAGAGTTGGGTCCGGACGCGACGGCGGAAAGACTCCTTCGCCGGATTGCCGATGGGCGAATCATGACGGGTCGCCAGTCGGTCGCGTATGGCTTGGCCGACACCCTCGGCACCCAGGCCCAGGCCCTCGAGCGGCTGGCCAAACTGGCCCAGATCGAGGAACCGGAGCTCTACGAGTACAAGCCGAAGCGAACGCTGATGGACCTTCTGAGCGCCAGCGCTCGCTCCACTTTGGGAAAGGCGGCGGCGCCGTTGCAGGGTCCTCGGCTCGAATATCGCCTGGCTTTCTAGTTCGGACCCCCCTCTCATGTCTCAGAGCCTGGCCTTCGACAAATCCCAACGTCTGAGTCTCTCGAAGGAACTGATTGAGCGCCTCTGCGCGACCGACCCCCAGGCGGCGCCGCGACGGGTCCTGGACGTGGGCGGGTATCCGGGAATCCTTTCCGAAATGTTGAGGGGAAAGGCGGAGGTCATTACCGTCGACCGCGAAGTCTGCCGGATCGAGGGGTACGTCAAGGGGAGCGGCTGCGCTTTGCCTCTGGCCGACGGTTGCTTCGAAGCAGCCATAGCCGACGACGTCCTCGAACACATCCCACCGGAGAAGCGCAACGACTTCGTTGGCGAGATGGTTCGCGTCTCGCGAGGATGGATCTTGATTGGCGGGCCATTCCATTCCGAGGCGGTCCGGGAGTGCGAAGTTCGTTTGAACGAGACGACCCGGCTGGTGACGGGCAAAACGAACCCGTGGCTTGATGAGCATCTGGGCCTCGGTCTTCCGGATTTGGCGCAGACGCGAGAGGCGTTGGAGAAGCGGGGGCTCCACACGGCCGCCGCCCCGAACGTGTCGCTCCGGGACTGGGCCGTTCTCAAACACACGGAGCTGTTGCTCGGCGCTCTGCCCGACTGCTTCGCCGATTTTGCCGCGGTCAACCGCCTTTACGCGGACCATGCGTCAGACAGCGATCATCGCCCCCCCGCGTACCGACACCTGATCCTGGGCCACCGTGACAAGTCGCAGGCCACTCGCCTGGCGCAGCGCCCGCCCGCCATTGGGGGTCTTGAGTTTTTCGGGCCGGGGGAACATGTCCCGCCTCCGCCCGAAGTGGACAGTTGGCGGATCGTGGCGCTGTGCGGATTGTTTCAGAAGATGGCGGCGGCGATGGCCAAGCGCGCGCGGGATCGGGATTCCGTCGCCAACGACTACGTGCAGCGGCTCGAGCGGATCGTGGAGGGCCAAGAGCGCGATCGAACGCGGCTCGAGGAGGAGGTCGCGGAGCTGCGGCGGAGACTCAAGCCGTATGAAACGAGCCGCCTCGTCGGACTCTGGCGGCGGCTTCGCTGGGGCTGAACGACTTGGGGAGGAGGCGCGGGGACCGCGTGAGGCGCGGGGGCCGCGTGAGGCGCGGGGGCCGCGTGAGGTCGTTCCTGCCCTGCAGGAACGATGAGACCGGCGGGAAACCGATGCACCCGAATGCAAACGAACGTTCGCGGCGTGGGGACCGCGTGAGGCGCGGGGGCCGCGTGAGGCGCGAAGAGGCCGCTCTACCCGAGCCGGGCGAGGGTTTCGTCGTCGGCATCTCCGAGCATCCTTTTCTCGGAGAAGGATGGCATGAGCGCGAGACGGGCTATCCCAGCGATCTGCCTTACCGCGCCACGCAGAAGGAGGCGACTTTTCGCCTCCGCTTGCGCCCGGGCCTGCGCGCCCTCAAGATGCTGATCAGCGCTCCCGTTCCCTTGCTTGGCGGGCCCTTCCGGGGGAGAGTCCTTCTTGAAGGCCAGGTGCTCGGCGAGATGGACGTGGCGCACGAGAACTGGGTGATCCGGCGTTTTGCCTTGCCGGGAATCGAGGTCGAAAGGGTGGCGACGCTGCGGATTGTCAATGAGACCTGTTTCATCCCGGCCGAGAGGATCGAGGCGAGCCAGGATTTCCGCCTGATGGGCTGTTTCGTCGCCGCCGTTTTGCTCGAGTGACCTCTCGAACCCCTCAAGTCCGGTCCGCTAAGTGTCGATAGTCCAACTAGTCCGCATTCCTTGCCAGGTGGCGGATTCTCCCCGCGTACGGGCCTCCCAGGCCCGCGGAACCCCGCCCGGGGAGGGAGCTTGGCGAACCGGCCTCTTTGGCCGGCGTACCGGTCTTCTAGGCCGGCGTACGCCCCCCTGCGGGGCGTTCCCATTTCGGCGGTTTCGACAGCGGAACCTGGACCCGGCGCGGGCGCGCGAGAGTCTCGCGGGCGCGCGAGGGATGAACCGGCCTCTTAGGCCGGCGTGAGGATCGCCTCATGGCCGAGATCGACGTGGCCCAGATCCAGCGCATGATGCGCGCCGTTCTGCGATCCGCCGACAAGGGGACGCCAAGCCGGGCCTCGTCAAGCCCCCCAGGACAAGAGATCGCGCCTCACGCGGCCCCCGCGCCTCACGCGCCCGGCCGCGCCTCTGCGCCCCGGCCCGCGAGTTCGTCCGATCCCATATCCCCGCCCGGCGCGCCCCAAAGCGTCTCTCTCTCCAGCCAGTCCGCGGACCCGGTCCGACTCTCTGGAGAAGGGTTGCGGCGTCTGGCGGACGCGGTGTTGCGAGTGCTCGCCCAGGCTCTCCGGCCGCCGAGCGAAACCGGGTCGGGCGCAGCCTCGCCGGCGCGGGCCGGGCCCGACGCGCCGGCAGCCCCTCCAGTGGTCGATCTTTCCTTTGTTCTGGCCGACGAAGGGCTCCGTGAACAGGTTGTTCGGATCTTCTCGCAACCGGAAGTCGTGAGTCGAATCCCGGAGTTCCTCCGCGATCCCCAGTTCGCGGACATAACAATCCGCCTGCTGGCGCAGCTCGAGCTGGCCGCTCCCGAGACCCAGGCGGCGGTTGTCTCCCTTCTCTCTCAACCCCACGTCTCGGACGCGGCCATTCAGATTTTCCTGCGCCCCGGCAACGCCGCTCGGATTCCTCAGCTCTTGGAGAATGACGCGACGCGAGGCGCCGTCCTCGAGATATTGGCCCGGGTCGCGCCGGGGACGGAGCAGGCCGCCATTGTCGCGGGCGCACTCTCCGACCCACAAGCGGTCGGAACGCTGACGCGACTTTTCCTGTCCGCCCCTCTCCCGGCCGAGGCCCCCCGGTTGCCGTTTGAAACGTCGGAGGCCCTCCGCATTCTCAGTTGGCCGGAGATGGCGAACGCAGCCAAGCAGGTATTTCAGAGCGCGGACGCCCGCGCCGCACTGGCGCGGATCCTGACCGTCGTTCCCTCGCCGAGCGCGCAGACTGAGTCGTCCGCGCCCCCGGGGAGACCGGCGCCGACCCCGGAGCACATCGCGTCCATAGTCCGGATGCTCGCGCGCCCCGAGATGGCTCAGGCGGCACAGCAGATCTTCTCGTTCGCGGACGCGCGCAACGCGTTGATCGCTCTTCTTGCCCCCGCTCCCGCGAGCGCCCCCGCCGAGGCCGCGCCCGAGTCCTCACCCCGGATCTCGGATGCCGCATCCGCACTGCGTATCCTTTCGCGCGTTGAGCTGGTCGACGCCGCGCGCGACGTTTTCAGTCGTCCCGAAGTGGCGGCCCGCGTTCCGGAATTCCTTGCTCGAAGCGAAACTCGCGGGGCCATGCTTGAGATACTCCTGCGGCCCGAAATGGCGGACGTTGCGCGCCGGCTGCTCGCCGCGCCCGAAACCGCGTCGCGCGTCCGCCGCCTTCTTTCGGAGACAAGCGCTCGGGAACCGCTCCTCCAGACGCTTGCCCAGCCCGGTCTGGGGGACCTAGCGCAACGGGTCTTCTCCGACCCGGAAGCGGCCCGTTTGCTGACGCGGGCGACGGGTCTCGGCGACCCGAGCGACCAGGTCCCTCCTCCAACCGCGACCGAGACAGACGCGGCCTTGCGTGTCCTGGCGCAGTCGGAAATGGAGGCCTTCTTCCGGAATCTGATGGCTGAGGCCGGGCGCGAGGCCCGCCTTCTCCAGTTGATGGCGGCGAGCGAGACCCGGGACGCGGTTCTCTACCTTCTGCAGGAGGAGCGGAACGCCCAGGTTGCCCAGCAACTCCTCGCCAGCCCGGAGATTCTTGGCAAGATCCCCGAGCTTCTGGCTGACGCTCGAACGCGGAATGCTCTGCTTCAGATTCTGGCTCGCCCTGAGGCGCTACGGTTGTCAGTCGAGATTCTGCTGCGTCCGGAAGCGCAAACGCAGCTTCTCGTCCTGCTGCGGGAGACCGGATTCCAGGAGAAGGTCCGTCCCCTCTTCGAACTCGCGGAAATGCGCCCCGTGCTGCAAGCGCTCCTCGATCCGGCTGAGCGTTTGCCGGTCACGGATCGCGCCGATCCGCGCGCTCTCAGGGAGGCGCGTGCGTTTATTCTCGAGATGCTCAACAAGTCCGCCAGTAGGACGTCCGCAGCCCAGGAGCGTGCGCAAGGAGCGGCGCAAGGAGCGGCGCAAGGAGCGGCGCAAGGAGCGGGGCGGGCGCGACGCCCCGGAGGCGCGTTCCTCGCGGAGACCGTCCTTTATGCGGGACAAACGGGGAGGCCCCGCGCCTTGGTTGCAGGGCGAGAGACGGGCGCGGCCTCACCGCTCCCGACGGCCGCTTCCCCCCCGAGACGAGCGGAAGTCGCGGCATCCGCCGAGGCGCTCGGCCCGTCCGTGTCCGGCCCGTTTTTGTCGGGGCGTGGACCAACGGGACGGCTCGCGTCGGCTGGGCCGATGCGGTTCGAGGACCTCGGCCGCACGCTGCAAATGCTCTTTCTTCGAGGACTCACCGACCCCGTCGGCCCCCGCCCGCAATCGCCCGCATCGGAGGGCGCCGAAAAAAGCGCCGAGGCGAGCGCGCGGTCCCTCCAGGTCCTCGAGCACGGGCTCCTTCGCTTGCGCGCGGTTTCGCCCCGAAGAGCGGAACAGGCCTTGGCCACTCTGAGCGTCTTGGCGAGACTCGGCGACCTCACCGCCCCCGGCGGCCTTAGCGCCCCCGGCGGCCGCAACATGGACGCCGTGGCCGAGCAGATCGGCCGGCGGCTCGAGCGGATGTCAGACCACTTGGCGCTGAAAGGAGGGCTGCCCCGGGGCCAGACCGAGCCCGCGCTGGGCGAATCCGCGCTCCTGGTCGTGCGTTTCGAGGCCCTTGGGGGAGAGCGACTCACCGCGCTCATGAAGGCCCTGACCGGGCAAGGCATCGACGTGGTCTTCGTCGGACGCAACGCGGCGGGCGATGCGCAGATTCACATTCAACTCACCGGGCAGGCGCCGGCAGCCGGACTCGACGTGAGGGGTCAAGGAGCGCCCGCAACACTGCCCGGAACCATTCGTCACGCGGGCCTTCGGCCTGATGAGATCGCCGGGCTGGCGGGGCTCTTGGCGCCCGAACCCTCCGATTCATGGGCGGTGAGTCGGCCCGGCGGAGAGGCCGGACTGCGAGAGGGCGCATCTTCAGCGGCGCCCCGCCAGTCTTCAGCCGGCCCCGCGGCGGACGAACCGGCCAGTGAGGCGGCCCTCCGGGCCGCAACCGCGCAAGCCCAGGCGGGCGCCCGTGGGGATGGCGACGCGGTTCTGAGCCTTGGCTCGGACGGGGCGCTCCGCGCGGACGCCGCTCCGCACTACGCCTTCAACCCCCACCTAGCGGCTCTTTTCCCGTGGTTCAGCTTCGTCGCTTCGCCCTCGCCGAGCGCCGTTCGAGCGGGTCTGCGAACCGAGGACGGCCAGGTCATACCTACGATGCTCGATCTTGTGCGCGATGAACCTCTTCTTCTCGGCTGCGTTCCGGGCGAGCTCGTTATCCCCGGCACAAACATCCCGCTCATTCTGCCCCCGGAGGGAGAGTCTTACTCCATCCGATGAACCTCGAGAAGCCTTCCTCTTCCCCTGCCATGGGGCGGGTGGGGGCCGCCCGGGCAGACGTGGCTATTGCCGGGCGCCCGGCTCTCGCCTACAATGCGCCGAGAGAGCCAACGTCTCGCCCAGCAAGCCAGGCGTCCGCCGGCGTCGAGACGACTCTGCTCCCTGAAGGAGAGGACTCATGAGAAAGCAACGGTTTGGCGCGGTTCTGCTGGTTGGCTTGGTCGTGTCCTTGGCGGGGCATGTTTGGCCCGTTGGGGGCAAAGAGTCGGTCTCGCAGATCAAGTCGACGACCCGGAAAAGATCTCAGAGTCAATCCGAGGACCCGCAACTCCTGACCGATTGGCTGGGAAAGCGATACCACGCGCGGGTGAGCGCCGCAGCCGGGGAAACGGCGTCCTCCGAAGGCCCGGACCGTCAGAACATCAAGGTCTTCTCTCAAGACAAGCGAGGCATCGTTGCCGTTCAGCCCGCCGCGGGCCGAGGACTTCTCGCCGCCGCTCGAGAGGGCGAGAACCGGAGAGACGCGGCTCTGCGTTACGTCGCCGAGAATCGCGCCATCTTCCGCCTGAGGTCGCCGTCAAAGGAGCTGAAGCTTCATCGCAGCGGGACCGACGAGCTCGGCATGACGCATCTGTTTTTCCAGCAGCGCCACGAGGGCATTCCTTTCTGGGGCCGGGAGCTGGTCGCCCACTTCGACGCCTCGGGTTCTCTGACTAGCATCAACTGCCTGGTTGAACCCGCCCCCCAAGGCGCGCCGACCGAGGCAACGATCTCGGCGGAGGAAGCGGTCGCCGTGGCCAAGAAGCAACTCGAGTCCGACGGCCGCCCGCCGATCCTGACAAACGAAGATCTCGCCTCTTTCGGATTCGGTCCGCCCGCCGCCGATCTCCACTACTGGCAGGCGAACCCAGGCGAGAAGACCGAGCTTGTCTGGGTCGTCGAGATTCATCCGAATATCCGCGATTGGATGCGGTTCTTCATCCGCGCCACCGACGGGGAGATCCTTCGCTGTTACAACGCCACGAACTTCGACGGCCCCGCCACGGCGGCCGTGACAAACGCCCACGGGGAGGCGATCACGATCAACACCTACGTGATTGGGAGCGCGTACTTCATGATCGACGCGAGCCGTCCCATGTTCGTCCAAGGTCAGAGCGCCGATCAGATGCAGAACAGTCCGCAGGGCGTGGTCGTGACGCTGGATCTCCGAAACCAGGACGCCGACCAGTACGCCACTTTCTATCATTTCACGTCAAACGACAACACGTGGTCCGACACCACGGCTGTCACCGCCCACGACTATGTGGGGCGGACTTACAACTTCTACCGGAACCTGGAGAACCATAATCGCAACTCTTTCGACAACCAGGGCAAGTCGATGGTCGCCCTCGTTCACGTGACGAAGCAAGGGCAGCCGATGGACAACGCGTATTGGAACGGCAGCTTCGTGGCTCTGGGCGACGGCAAAACGTATTTCAGATCCATCGCTCACGGCCTAGACGTCGTCGCCCACGAGTTCACCCACGCAGTCGTCCAATACACGGCCAACCTCGAGTACCAGTTCCAATCCGGCGCGCTCAACGAGACCTACGCCGACATCGGCGGCGTGTCGGTCGACAACGACGATTTCCTTCTCGGAGAGGACATCGCCGTCCAGCAATACTTCCCTTCGGGCGCCATGCGCAACATGGCCGATCCCCACAATGGTTCCTCACAAGGCCAGACGGGGTGGCAGCCGGCGCACATGAATGAGTACGTGACCTTGACGATCGAGCAGGACAACGGCGGGGTTCACGTCAACAACGGCATCGCCAATCTAGCGGCTTACAAGGTTCTGAGCGGCCTCGGTCGTCATGACGGCGAGCAGGTTCTCTTTCGCGCGCTGGTCAACTACCTGACTAAACAATCGAACTTCGCCGACTTCCGCATAGCGGCCGTGCAGTCCGCCGTCGATCTGTTTGGCGCGGGCTCCGTCCAGGAGGAAGTCGTGAAAAAGGCCTTCGATGACGTGGGGATTGTCGCCGGCGGCTCGACGACCCAACCCCCGCCTGATAACCCGCCCGTTGCCGGGGACCAATACATCCTCATCGTCAACGACGAGTACAATCCGTATGCCGGCGCCGTCGACAATTCCCTTTACATCACTAACCCCTTCTCGGATATCAGCGAGCAGCCATCCCTCTCTCGCATGACCGATACCCAGGTCAATGTCGCGTCGGGGCGTCCGATTGCCGTCGACCCCTACGGCCAGGGCATCTACTTCGTCGACCACCGGACCGACGGCTCAAACCACCTCTTCGACTTGCGAGGGATTCACGCCGACGGCAGCGGAGAGACGGCGCTCACCAATACGGGAGACTGGTGGTCGATCGCCATTTCGCCCAGCGGCCGGCGTCTCGCGATGACCCGCAGTTACGCTGAGAAGTTCATCCACGTCTATGACTTCGCCACAAACCCGCCGACTCTAGTGCAGTTGCCTCTCCTCCACCCGACAACCGACTACGAGACTGGTTACACGGATATCGTCAGGTACCCGGACGCCCTCGTCTTTGCCGACGACCGCCGGCTCATTTACGACTGTCTGAATTCGGTGCAATCGCCCGGCGGCGAAGGAACCATCGACTTCTGGGACGTGAACGTCGTCGACGTCGAGACGAAAAAGATCCTGGCCCTTCTCCCCCCGCAGGCGACGGGCGTCAGCGTGATGAATCCCATTCTCGCCTCGACGAACAACTCGATTCTCTGCGTTGACGTCTACCAGCCGGGCGTTGCGAATCAGATCGTTGGCGTCAACCTGGCCGCGGGGCAGTCCGGCGCAATCGTCAACAACGGTGCGGACATCGGTTTCTCGGACTACTCCGTGGACGACCACTACCTCCTCTTCACGCGCGGAAACGCATCCGCACGCAAGGACGTTTACAGCATTCCCCTTGGCGCCGACAAGATCAGCGCGGCCGGAACCGCAAGTCTGCTGGTCCAAGAGTCCCAACTGCCCATCTGGTTCGCCGTCGGAACGCGCCCCACCGTGTCGGTCGCCTTCGACGCCGCGGCCTCAAGCGGCGCGGAGAACGTCTCCCCGGCCAACATCTTGGTGAGTCTGAGCGGCGCGTCCAGCCAGACCGTGACGGTCGATTACGCCGTGACCGGAGGAAACGCCATCGGCGGAGGCGTGGACTACTCGCTCGCCAACGGGACGCTCACGTTCAATCCCAACGAGACTGGCAAGCAGGTTCCCATTGCCGTCACCGACGACGGCGAGGCGGAGAACGCGGAGACCATCGCCATCGCCCTTTCGCGTCCCGTGAACGCTTGGCTCGGGCAGAACGCCGCGCACACTTACACCATCCTTGACAACGACGGCGGAGCCCCCCCGACGCCGACGCCGACTTCTCAGCCCGGCGCGACGCCGTCGCCCACCCCGATCCCCGGAATGACCCCGACGCCGGGAGGCGAACCGATCCGCGACCTCATCACATCGTTTTACGACCTTGTTCTGAGCCGCGCGCCCGAGGCAGGCGCGGTGGATTCGTGGGAAACCGGGTACTTCCAGTACGCGTTGAGTTTCGACATCGACGTGCGGTTCATCCCGCGGGAGATGGCGCGGCTGTTCTTCCTCTCCAATGAATACGCCGGCCGCAGCCGCTCGAACGCCGACTTCATCACCGACTGCTACCGGGTCTTTCTCAACCGTTACCCGAACCAGACGGAACTCAACAACTGGACGAGCGGCGTATGGAATCGCTCGCAGGTGATGACGGTGTTCTCCGAATCGGGGGAATTCGCCAACCGCATCGGGGGGCTGTATCCGGGCAAGGGCGGCAACGCGACGCGCAACTTCGTCACCGCCATGTATATCGGCCTCCTCGATCGTCTGGTCGACCAGAACGGTCTATTCTATGCGGCGGGGCTCTTCGACACGGCCCACAGCCAGGGCGGCGCCGAGGGCGTCCGGAGCCAGGCGAAGCAGATGGCGCGAGAGGTGATCGTCTCGCAGGAGTTCCTGAGCAAGGGGCCCCAAACGGCCGACTATGTCGCGCGTTTCTACCGCGCCTTCCTCGGCCGCTTCCCGAACGACTCGGAGATCTCATACTGGAGCGGGGAGCTCGATTCCGGGCGGCGGAACACTGACAACCTGATCGACCTCTTCGCGGGTTCCGAGGAGTTCACCGCCCGGCTGAATCAGTTCTTCCATTAGGGACCGCCGGCCCGCTCACTCATAAACCCGTTTGTTCGAGCAAAGCAGGTCGCCGCGGGAGCGCGTGCCGTTGGTGGGATTGTAGATGAGGTCCAGGTAGCCGGTTCCCTGGTCCATCTGAACGAACTCGCCCGTGTGGCTGCCCCAACCGGGAATGTCCTTCAGATCGGAGTGCAGGTCCGGCCCGCACGACTGAACCCAGTAGTAGAGGCCGACCTCCTCCCATCTCTCGAGGTAGACCTTGACGTGCTGGCCGCCGTGGTTCTGGTCCGCCGCGCCGTAAACGTAGACATTGTCGTGGGAGTGGGGGGTGGCGTGATTGTCGGCGATGAAGGGGTTGACGAAAATGCTTGTCACGTAGGCCACGGGCGTCGTCAGCTGCGGCCACATCTGGACCTCAATGTCGTTGGGAACGTCGAGGGGATAAAGCGTGTAGTCGGTGCGATAGGCTTCGAGCGCCGTTCGCAACGATCGCATGTCAGCCTTGGCGCGACTGACCTTTGAGCGCATTTGCGCCTCGAGGAAATTCGGCACGGCGATAGCCGCCAGGATCGCAATGATGGCGACGACGATCAGGAGTTCAATGAGGGTGAAGCCCTTGGCATGGCGCATCCGATGGTTCCTCCTCTCCCCTGAGCCTCCCCCGACGCCGAACCGGTTTGCATTCCTGGTCGTCAGCTCCCAGGGGGGATTGCTCGGCTATTTGAGCGGAATGGCGGGCAGTCGCTTCAGCGTCTTGGTCGTCGGATCCACCATGATCCCGACGGACTCGAGGGCGGTGACCCCGAGAAGCGGCTCGGATCCCAGCTCGCCAAAGATCACGCGGCCCGCCGTGATCTCCCCCATGAACTCAATCCGCACAAGCCCATACGGATACTCTTTGACCGTCCCGTTCGCGAGCTCATAGGCCGTTTTCCCTTCCGGTCGAACGCCTATCCTCTCCAATTCATCCCTTGGCGCCATGCAGTCCGTTGCTCCTGTATCAACAAGAAAGATCTCCTCGTAGCTCTCCTGAGGACCTTGAAGGTTTGTGAGTCTCGTGGTCACCTTGGTCAATCCCATTGGATCATGCCCTCTCTTTGGGACGGGCTAGAGGACGATTGCGAACTTCGGCGGGAAAGCCGAGTCCCAGACTCCTCCGGCCGCCACCGCGTCGGCGCTTCGCTGACGGTGACAGACATACACGGTGAGGAGCCCTGTGTCAAGCGCTTACGAGCGCACGTTCCTTTGCGACCGGAACCATTCCGGCGCAGGGTCCGAGCCTTGGGATCTCAGGTCATAGTGTCGGCTCAGAACAGCAGCGCCAACCCGAAGTAATGCGGCCGCTCGTCGCGGCTCTTGACGACCTCGATGGCGAAGTCGTTGTTGCGGACCGTGGCGAAGACGTCGATCCCGCACGCCTCCATGCACGGCCTGGCTTCTTTGGGATGTCGACAGCCTTCATCGAGCGCGCACTCGTCGCAGAGCCCGCAAGGTCCGGCGCCCAGGCCAAAGGCCTTGTAGTAGCCCATGAGAAACGCCTCGCGTTCGATGGTGAAGGCGAGCCGCGTCGGCGACACCCCTTTGGGCGTCTCAAAGAGAACCGCGCGCTCGTAATCCTTCAGCATTTCCCCCGTCTCGGCGGGCGTTGGACTATGCGGCGGGCACATCAGCGTTTGCCCCCACCCCCCGCACCCAAAATGGCACTTCCAGCGCACCCAGGAGCCGGTCCGGATCGAGTCGGTCGAAACGATCTTCGCCCCAACGGCGCCCCCCTCGAGCGCCATCCGCAAGAATCGCTCTCCCGAGTCCTCCGGCGGTCTGCGCCCTCTCTGGCGTTTTGGGGTCATCGTTCATTTCCTCCGGAGAGGTTCTTTCGCCCGTTTCAATCGGCCTTCTTCCTTAGCGTGAATCCGGCGTTCGCCCAGTTGGCGAGGTCTTGTTTGTTGCCGTCGCCCGCGTCGGTCGCGCAGAGGCTGATGATCTTGGCGCCTTCGGGAATCCGAACGTCGAACCGCCACGGCTCGACCGCAATGCGCATGACGGGCGACTCGGACGCGAGCTTGCCGTCGATGAAGACGCGAAACGCGACGCTCGGGTACATGGCCAGGTTCGTTCCGTTGGAAACGTCGAGAATGCGTTCATCGACGCCCGCCAGCGCGACGAAGCGCTCGTATTCGGGCTTGACCTCGAAGATCATCTGGTTCGGCGCGCGCACGCCCATGCCGCGCTCGTGCGTCTTGCCCCGCAGGCGCAACTCTTTCCCCTCGTTGGTGCGATCCTTCTGCGGCGGATTCACGTTCGGAGAGAACCGATGGGAGTCGTCGGAAGGCGAGTGGCCGGGGCCGACCGAGCGGATCGGCTTCAGGTCGCCGATATGGACGTCGGGCGTCGGAGGCGTCGGCCCGAGTTTGGCGAAATAGCCGACCGTTTCCGTGCAGACGGGACGCCCTGTCTCAAACGCCTGCGCCCGAAGGCGAGTTGTCTTATCAATGACAAACGGCCCCCCGTACCTGGTCGACCCGATTGTCGGCTCCTTGCCGTCGGTCGTGTAATGGATAGTGGCGTTCGGCTGCCACGGCGCGCTGAGCAGCACGGTGATCGGTTCTTCGAAGAGATGCGGTCTCATGGGCGTGCCCCAGGGCGCGAGTCGGACCGGATCGGCGAGCGCCTCGTCTTGGCGCCGGCCGAGTCGTTTCATCTCCTCGTACATATTGATGGTCGGACACAAGTACTTCTCGAAATGAGCGACCGTGGCGGCGGTCAGGCCGTCCGGCGTCAGGCCGCGCGCCGGGTCGTAGTCCGGATGGGCGTCGGTGAGGTCGCGCGCCAGGATGCAGTTGAACCCCGCGCTTTTCATATTGCGGAGGCCGACGGATTTCCCCAGCAGGCACACCTGGGTATGCACCCCCATGAAGATCAGGTTCTCGATGCCGGCGTCCTTGCAGATCCAATAGAGGGTTTCGAGACTGTTCGGCATCAGGTCGTCGGCGTGAATGCTCAGTCCGGGGTGCATCGCGTCCCATCCGTAGTTGCCGGGGCACTTCTCCCGCCCGCAGGCGCAGCCGCCCCCTTGGGGCGGGCTGGGGCATTCGATCTTCCGAAGCGCGGGAATCGGCCGGATGGGAACGGCGAAGACGGCTTCGCGCTGAGGCGTGCCGGCGTATTGGTCCACGGCGTCGGTCGGACACAGGAACACCTTCATCCCCATCTGACGCGCCTCGGTCAGGCAGCGCTCCATTCGGGGAACCATCGCGGCCACGCGCTCGGTCGCCGTCTTGCACCAATGGTAGTTCCACATGTCGACGACGACGATCCCGGTCTTGGATGGATCTATCCGGGTCGGCGTCACGACGACCGTGTCCGTGTTCGGGTCGCGCGTTTGCAGAGGGAGTTCGATCGTCCGCGGCCCGTCGGCCGCGGAGGGGTCCGCCGCGAAGAGTGTTGCCGTAAAGAACAATGCCGTCAGCGCCTTTCCTCGCGCAATCAGCCTGCCGCGCTCCGGATTCCCGCTCATTGTCCGCCTCCTTCGAGGCCTCTATTCCCCCGCTGCTCTGGATCCCTGTCGCGTCGGCGAGTTGCGCGTCAAGCCGGTTGGAGAATCGGGGAAGCGCTCAGGGCTCGAACAGCCCCGGCGCCTGGGTCCTGGCCTCTTCGCGGGGAATGATATCGAAGACCTTCGTGAAGTTGAGGGCGACAAAGATTGACATCACCTTCTCAGAGGGGCCTACAAGGGCCAATCTGACATTGGCCCGGTGACAGGTCGCCCTGATGCCCACAAGCACGCCAAGCCCGACGCTGTCGATCAGCGGAACGTCGGTGAGGTCTATCCAGACCGCGCGCAACCGCTTCCTCTCCACGTCGATCCGCTCTCGGATCTCGTTGCGGATCTGGTTGGACGCCTCTCCGAGAACCAGACCCTTGATGGAAACCAACAGGTTACAGTCGCTCTCCTTGGTCTTGGTGTCCACGTCGCGCCTCTCCCGTTTCGTCGTCTCTTCGTTCACTTGAGCGGCCAGGCCGCCGACTTCAGATCATAATAGTTGCCATGTCCGGGAAAGACAAGGGCGCATTTGCCGCGCTTCTTGAGATCCGCATCAAGACCGCCGATGAGGTCCTGAAGCGCCGCAATCTCTTCCTCGAAGAGCGCGCTGTCGCTGTTCACGTTGATGAGGAGGTCGCGGTTGATGCGCAGGTGTTTCCTCTCTTCGGCCGAAAGGCTCTTGGCGTTGATCAGAAAATCCGACGTGAAGCAGAGGCCGTGGCTCTCGTTCAGGAAGAAAACCTGGCCGGGGATGTGGCCGCCCATGCTCTCAAGCACTCGGAACTCAAGATCGCCGATCCGCACGGCGTCGATCGCGCGGAAATCCCCAGCGACGTCGGATTTCTCGTCGGAAAAGAAAGACGGCTTGACTGGGTACCGACACCGGGTGAACCCCGTGACGAGCCGGGTGAAATACCGGTTCAGATTGCTCAGCCGGTTGCTCGTCCCGTGCGCGCGGTTCTTGCTCTTGATGACGCCTTTCCCGTCCCGATGCATGAAGACGCGGGCGCCGAACTCCTCTTCAAAGCACCCGGCGGCGCCGATGTGATCCGCGTCCGGATGCGTGATGAGCACCCGTTTGACGCGCGCGGGATCGAGGGAATTGCCGCGGAGAAGATTCTTAACGTCCTCGTAATACAGACCGTACCCCGCGTCGATCATCGTGATCTCGTCATCGTGCTCGAAGACGTAGATGTTCTCGCTCGTGGGGAGGCGAAATCCCGAGAGGCGGACCCGGTCGCTCAGCTGCAAGGGAAGCATGCCGACCGCCGCGAATCGTCCGCCGGTTCGACTCACGGCCATCGACGCCAGAGCCAGGACCTCCTCGAAAACGTCTCCCGCCTCGAGATGATTGCCCGCTTCCTCGTAAAACCGAACGAGGTCCGAGTAGAGATCCTGGGAGGAAGCCACGAGCGACCGCACGTCCTCGAGGTCGGCGTCGCCGATCAGGTTCCTGAGACGCAGAAAGAACTTCTCCACCTGCTTAAGGCCGATGACGTGGCCGAATTTCTCCTCCTCGGTCCCACGGTATAGGACGCGGTACCTGTAGCCCGCGCCGTTCAGGACGCCGAGGAGCGCGTCCACTTTGTCGGGACTCTCGGTCGCAACGGCGACGTCCGCCGTCTCCGCATCGATGTCCCCATCGTAGAGCATGTAGATCACGTTCGCCTCCTGCTTCTTTAGGAGGCGAGCGAAGGCCGCCAACGTTCCGGGCTTGTTGACGAGCCGCACCTTGATCTCGAGAACGTTCTCGAGCGCAATGACCTGAACGTCGTCTCTGCTCGTTCTTGGCCCGGAGAAAAGCCCCGTCCTTCCCGCAAGCGACCGCAGGAAATCCCGCAGACCGCCCGCATCGCGGAACTGCGCCTCGACGGCGACGCGGTGAGCGTCGACGGAGCGGTCGTAGTGGAAGAAACCGATGTTGCCTCCGTTGCGGGCAATGAAGGAGGAGAAGCCGGCCAGCGACCCAGGACGGTCTCGAAGGAAAACGCGGAACTTCGCGATGAACTCCCCTTCGCCGCGGGGACGTTCCCCGCCCGCCACTCGAACACGGCGGTATGCTCTGACCGGGAGACTCATGGGAGCTTCCTCAAGGATAGGGAACCGGGGAAGCGGAAGATTAGGGCTCTGGGCTCCTCCGCGATCCTCAGTTCGCCTTCGAGATCTGCCGCGCCGAAGGTCCCGGCCGCTCGGGCCGGTTGATATAGTCGGGCCAGAGCGGGCAGTTCAGGTCAATCCAGGTCTTGATGCGCAGAACGTCGTCGGCGGTGAGGCGGACTCCGTGATGGCCGCCGTCGAGGATCTCCCACAATTTGCTCTTCAAACTGCCGAAGGTCAGCGGCTCGCGTTTCTCGTTGCCCGACTTGTACTGACAATCGAGGTAGTGCACGTAGCCCTTCGAAATGAGTGTGCGATAGGAGGCCGGCACGCGGTCGGCGTCGATCGCGCCGGAGAGATCGAGGCCCCGCGCCTCGTGCTCGGCGTGGCACTCCGCGCAGTTGCGGTCGAGAACGGGTTGCACCACCTTTTCATACGAGAAGGGCACGGCGCCCCAACTCGGGGGATCGGGACGGCGCGGCGGGCGCGTCATCGCCAGGCGCCGCGCGCGGTTGCCGGGCGCCGACTGGCGGCTTTCATGGCAGCCGACGCAGCTGCGTTTTTCCCCCGGCTGGAGTTGAACGACGCTCCGCATCCGTTGGATCTCGTTGAATCTCTCGTCCAGGGCCTGAAAATAGAGCACCTTGCCGGCGGGTGCGTCGAAGCGCGCCGATCCGTCTTCCTCGACCGGAACCAGCCCATGCGAGCCTTTGGCGACATAGCTAGGCCATCCGAACGGCCCGCTCACTGCGTCGACCGGCGTGGCGTACCAGTCCATAAAGTTGGGGTGGTCCTTGCGGTATTCTCCGTTGGGGAGTCTCTCGAGGTCGGCGCGCACCTCTTCGGCCACGCGGATGTACTTGACCGTCCCGCGCTTCACCGTCGGCTCGATTCCAGCATAGACGTCGGCCATGAAGAACTCGCCCCACTCCTCGCCGTCCCCCACCGACCCCGTCGGCCCCACCGACCCCGTCGGCCCCACCGACCCCGTCGGCCCCACCGTCCGCGCCACCACGGGCGGGGTCTTCCGGACGCGGTAGATGGTCGGGCACATGCACGAGATGTCGGGATCGGCGTAGATCATTTCGCGATTGCCGAAACGGTCGATCACGTAGAGCCCGAACCGCATGCGGGGGGCGTGGGAACAGAGGAAGTAGTCGCGGGCGAGCGGCACGGGGTCTCGAAAACACTCCTCCATGGGCCACCAGCCGGGCCAGGGGACCTCGGGCGTCAGAGAGTTTATCGCTTTCGGATTGAAGCGCCCCTTGTCCAGATCCAACAGCGCGATGGGCCCGTTGAGATCGCCGAAGTGGGAGATCAGGGTGCAACAGATCTCATGCGTGCCCGGCACCTCGCGGCCGTTGGCGTAACCGTTTGGCTGGATGACCGTGTTGCCGAAAACCAATTCCGGGTTCGACCCGTCGGGGCGGATAGCCCAGAGGGTGTGGCTGAAGTCGGCGCCCTTGTCGATGTATTCCGATCGCTGCCAGATGATGCGTCCGTCGTTCATGACCGAGGGCGCCCACTCCGTCAGGTTCGCGTAAGAGAGGGGCCGAATGCCGCTCCCGTCGGCGTCCATGCGGAACATGACGGCGGCCTGGGGTCGCCAGCACAGGTAACGCGCCTTGCAGCGCGTGGAGATGAAGGCGAGTCCGCCGTCCGGCAAAGGGCACGGCCAGTAGTCGTGGAACGGCCCGTCGGTCAGTTGGGTCAGGTTTCCGCCGTCGGGATCCATGCGCATGATTCGAAAATAGGCGTCCTCCGACTCGCGGTAGGCGAAGTAGATCTTGGTCCGATCGAAATCGGCCATGGGATCTCGCGCAATGCCGCCTCCCGAACCGAAGAGAGTCGCGACCTCTGCCTCGCTCGGCTCGAAACGGCCGTCGCGCCGCGGGACATCGAGGATGGATACCGCGCCCCCCGGCCGGAAAGGAGCGTCGAGGAGGACGCTGTAGTTGTGAGACGGCTGGTACGCGTGGCGCTTGACGAAGAGAATCTTCCCCATCGGATCGAGATCGGGGTCCCGGAAGAACAGTCTGCGCTTGGCCAGGCGCGCCTCGTAGAACGCCCCTCGCTCCGCCGCCGGGTCGGGCGCGGGCAGAGCCATGAGGCGATCGTGAGTCTCGCGGAACGCGGCCAGCCGGCGCCGTTCCTCGGCGACGTCAATGCCCTTGGCCGCAAGGCGCTCGATCATCTCGTCCATCAAGGTCAACGCGCGCTCCAGGGGGTCATAGCGAAAGAGATGCAGAGTGTAGGACGTGCTTCGGCCTTCATAGACCGCCAGGTTGAACTGCGGACCGATGGAGCCCTCGGCGGCAATGGCGACTGTCTTCGGCGCCCCGGGCGTCAGGACAAGGTCCCGCTCCAGCTCGGGGACGTTGCCCGAAATCGTTACGGGCTTCGCGCCGGCAGGCGCGGAGAAGCGCACACGGAACGCGCCGTCGAGGCAAGGGCCTTCCTGCGCCACGGCGAGGGACGAGAAGCGAAAATCCACGGCGCGACCAAGATTGGACGCGTGCTTTCCTCCTAAGCCAAGCCCCACGCGAATGCCCGTCTTTTCGCAATCTGGAAACAGGGACAGCGGCAGCCGCATCTCGAAGCACGTGAGGTCCGCGTTGGCGGCGCATTCGATGGGCGTGGTCTTCGCGCCGCCCACGCCGTCGTAGGCGCGGAAAACGCAGCCATCGTCTTCGAGCGCGACCGCCCCGCACCCCTTGAGGTCGCCCGCCGAGACCACGGCCACGTGGCGCGACGGCAGTTGATCGAGTTGAATCAGGAGAAAGAGATCGCCGTTGCGGCGCCCGGCCGTCACCGCGTGCGTCATGCAGGGCGAGGAATCGAAGTAGTAGGGGAAGGCCTCTCGCGCCTCGCCGCGCGACGCTTCGCTCCAGCACGCGTCATCGGGCCGGCCGTCGATCGTCGGTTCCGAGGAGAGCGGCGGCAGCGGGAGCCGATCGTCCGGCGCATGGCGGGGGTATTCCTTGACTCGTCCGTCGTAGGGAACCAGCCCCGGACTCAGAGCCGCGCGGCCGTAGGTCTTGAGCCAAGCGTGTTCCTCGCCCAGGAAAGCGTACCGGACCGGCTCCTTCGCGGCGTATCCCGCCTCGTCGATCTCGACGCGGAGAGGGGCCTGCGGCACGTCCGCGCCGGCTCTGCCGCGAAGAAACACGAACGCCGCCTTCGCATCCACCCTGCGAACCGTTTTCCATTTCTCGGCATCCAGGGAGAGGCGGATCTCAAACTGCACGGGAACGCGATCGGCGAACTCTCGGTTCCGGTCGCGTGAAAAAACGATCCGGCGCACTTTCGCGACCTTGGGCAGCTCAATCTGGGCCCACTCTTCTTCCGTGCTCGCGGCGATCCAACTATGACTGTTGCCGTACAATCCGTCGTTGAGGTGGGCGGTCTGGTGAATGGCGTAACCCGGAAGGCAGGAAGAAGCGCTCGCCTTCGCGCCCCGCTTCGGGCTCGCTAGGTTGCGCTTCGCGTTGGTCCCGTAAAGCTCCAACTCGTCGATGCAGGCTTGCGCGCCGGCCGTTCTGAAAATCACCATGCGCACGAACTTGGCGTCCTGCATGGGGAAAGCGATGACGTTTGGCTTGTCGGAATGGATTTCGAGATCGGCGGCCGCAGCGGGGAGGACCGGCAGGAGAACAACAAGCACGGAGAACAGCGCCGTCCTATGACGCCTTCCCCGTTCCGAACGACCGTCCCGTCTTGATCTCTCGCATCTCATTTGCAGACCTCACGCCGTGTGGAATGGAAGCGCGCCCCGTGCGGTCGCCTCGATTGCCTTCCGGGAAAGCTGTCACAAGCCCCGTCCCCGCGCAACAGGAAAATCCGGCAGCCAAGGTTCCGCGACCGGCCCAAGAGGTCGGCGGGGCCGATGCGGTCGGCGGGGCCGATGCGGTCGGCGGGGCCGATGGGGTCGGCGGGGCCGATGGGGTCTCACTTTCCTCTTGCCCGGCGCCGGGGTCTCAGGGGAATATGGCCCGCGAGGAGAATATGATGGATGTTCTGCGTTGCCGTCTTTCCTTATCCCGTGGAGCGGCTCCGCGCATTTGGCCTGCCACTCTGGCGCTCGCTTTCTGGGCGGGCGCCGCATGCCTGCCCGCGGAGGAACCGGATCCCGAAGCGTTGCGACCGCAACTGCCCGAAATCGAGTCCTTTTACGCCCGCTTGACTCCAACTGCAGGGGCGAAATCCGCGCCCCTTGCCGAACCCGAATGGCTGGGGTCTGGGCGTCCGAACCTGGACGATCTGAAATGGCGAAGCAACGTCCGCTCCCTGCCTGGTCTCAAGAAGTACGACTTAGGAAAGCCGCCGCGGCGCAGGGCATGGTGGAGATACCCGCTTTACCCCCTCTTCGGGGCGCCGCGCGATCTCATCGACGGCTTTTTCGGGTTCGTGGGACTCGTCCCCTTCTTCAATCTGCCGATTACGGGCGGCATATATGAACTCGTGCCGATGCAGGTCCTGATGCGCCACCCTCGCGACTGGCACCAGTGGCCCGGACATCGCAACGCGAACGGTCACGGGTGGATCGACGGCGAGGGGTGGGGCTACTTCTCGAATCTGCATGAGACGCGTTTCTCCGCCGTTGACGAAACAGAGCAAGAGATCCGGCGACTGCACAACGCTCTCGTGGACAAGAAAATCGCCGACGCCAATGCGGAGGTCGCGCGGCATAACGCCGAGGTGGACCTGCGGCGAGAGGCCTACCTCGCCGAAACGGCCGATCTGTACGGGCAAGGGAAGCACCCCGCCGCCGTCGCGCGCCTCGTCGACTACGCCCGTCTCGACCCGGCGAACCGCCGCGCGAAAGCGATGCTCATCGCTTCCCTTATCCGCGTCCTGCCCGACACCGCCGAGAAAGAGTGGGCGCAAGACCTTCTGGCCAACCTGATGCGAGCAGCCTCGCGCGAGGTTCTGATCTCGGCGAAAGACGAACTGAAAGCCCTCCGAGAACGCGAACCCGCACGCGCCGAGATTCCTTTCTACCTGGTTTGGATCAACCTCCGTTTGGCGAGTTACGCCGAGGCCGTCGAGGAAGCCGCGCGCCTTGTCGAACTTGATCCGGGCAACGTCGCGCACGTGCGCCTGCGGTTCGAGGCGGCGGCGGCGAGCGGGAACCTGGAATGGGCCGAAACCGCGGCCCGCCAGTTGACGGACGCCGAGGGAGAGGGCTCGATCGCGGCCTTGCACGCCCGAGGTCGCCTTGCTTTTCTCACCGACAAGCCCAAGGACGCCATCCCGATCTACGAGCGCCTCGCTTCCGCCAGGCCGCGGAACCCGCGGTTCCACTACCTGCTCGCCATGGCGCACATCGCGGACGGACAACGCACCGGCCGCTACAAACGGGGCGAGGCCGCCCGCGCTCTGAAACGGGCGGTCCAACTCGCCCTCTCGCCCGGCGAGAAGAACTTCTACCGAAAAGCGCTCCGCGCGGCGAAGCTGCTTCGCGTCCGATGACAACCTCTCGCCCTGGCGCGTCCGGGAAAGGCAACGTGCGGCAGAAAGATCTGTTCCCCAACTACGAGATCGTCCCTCCGCCGCCGGGCGCTTCCCCGGCGGTCCCCCTTTGCGTGCGCACGCCCGAAGGCGGTCTTCTCTTTGCCCACCGCTATGCGCGTCCCGGCTTGGCCGCAACGGTAGTCCTCCGGGACCGGAGCCGGGACGCCTACCTTCTCGTCAGACGCGGGCACGACCCGTACCGAGGGCATTGGAGCTTCCCCGGGGGATTCATCGAGAGCGGGCGCGAGAGCATCGAAGAGACCGCGGCGCGGGAAGTCCTCGAGGAGACCGGCATCAAGGTCGATCCCAGACAGATGCGTCTGGTCGACGTGCGTTCCCGCCCCGACCGCGACCCCCGCGACCACGTCGTGGACGTCGGATACTACGCCGAGATCGGTTCCGCTCGAGCGGAGGCGCGCGACGAGACGGACGAAGTGCGCTGGGCGACGGCTGAGGAACTCGATGCTCTTCCCCTCGCCTTCGACCACGCCGAGCTTTGGAGCCGGGCCCGCAAAGCCCGGCAATCCTGACGCGACGGCGACAACCCAATGCGCGGCAGGAGCATAGATCAAAACACCGGCAGCAAGGAGGCCAAAATGTCCGGAACGCACCCCCCGGCGGAGATTACGATCGGCTCGGTTCTTCTTGGAGTTCTTCTATCCGTGGTCCTCGCGGGCGCCAACGCCTATCTGGGTCTCTTCGCCGGAATGACGGTATCGGCGTCCATTCCGGCGGCCGTCGTTTCGATGGGCGTCTTCCGGATCTTGCGGCGCGGCAACATCTTCCAGAACAACATCGTCCAGACCGCCGCCTCGGCCGGCGAGAGCCTCGCCGCGGGCGTGATTTTCACCATGCCCGCCCTCGTGCTCCTCGATTTCTGGACGGACTTCAACTACTTCTGGGTCACCGTCATCGCCCTGTTCGGCGGAATCCTCGGCGTCCTTTTCACGATTCCCCTCCGCCGCTCCCTTGTTGTGGAGGGAAACCTCAAGTTTCCCGAGGGGGTCGCGGCGGCGGAGGTGCTCAAGTCCGGCGAACGCGGCGGCGCCGACGTCGTTTACATCGCCAAAGCGGCGGCGGCGGGAGGGCTTTTCAAGTTCGGCGAGACGGGCCTGAGGCTCTGGGCGGGGACGTTTGAAGCGGCCCGCGGCGTCGGGGGATCGATCCTTTACTTCGGCGCGAACCTAAGTCCCGCCCTGCTGGCGGTGGGCTACATCGTTGGGCTAAACATCGCCGTGCTCGTCTTTCTCGGGGGAGTGTCCAATTGGCTGATCGCGATCCCAATCCATGCGGCCCTCAACGAATGGCCCACGACGAACGGTGCGCCCCTTCCGGCCCTGGAGTGGGCTTACAAGATCTGGCGCGAAGAAACGCGCTACATCGGCGTGGGAGGCATGCTGGTCGGCGGAGTGTGGACGGTGTTCCGGCTGCGGAAGTCGCTCTTGAGCGGCATCCGCAGCGGGATGGCCGCGTACGGAGGCGCGCGCGGGGAGGCGCCGGACATGCCACGGACAGAGAGAGACATCCCCATGAAATGGGTGCTCCTCCTGACGGTGTGTTCGGTCGCCCCCCTCTTCCTTGTCTACCAGGTCTTTGTGGGCCGCGTGGCCGTTTCGCTTACGATGGCGATCACCATGGTGGCCCTGGGCTTTCTGTTCGCGGCCGTGGCGTCCTACATGGCGGGGCTGGTCGGGTCTTCCAACAACCCGACCTCCGGCGTCACCATCGCGACGGTGGTCGTGGCTTCGGTTCTGCTGGCCCTGCTGATGGGGAAAAACGCCGTAAACGGCCCGGCGGCGGCCATCATTGTCGGCAGCACGGTTTGCTGCGCGGTGGCCATCGGGGGCGACAACATACAGGACCTGAAGACCGGCTATCTGGTCGGCGCCACGCCGTGGAAACAGCAAGTCATGCAGATCGTCGGCACGGTGTCGGCGGCCTTCGTTCTGGCGCCGATCCTGACGCTGCTGCTCAAGGCCTACGGCTTTCAGGGCCATTCGTCGGCCATGGCCAACGCGCTGGCCGCGCCGCAAGCGAACCTGATGGCGTCCGTGGCCCAGGGCGTTTTCCGGGGCGGTCTGCCGTGGAACTACGTTCTGACCGGCGCGATTCTCGCCGTGGCCGTCATCGCGTGGGATTTCCATCTGGAGCGCCGCGGCGGCGCCTTTCGCGCTCCCGTGCTGGCCGTCGCGGTCGGCGTCTATCTTCCGATGCAACTAACCGTGCCGATCTTCGCGGGCGGGCTGCTCCATTCCGCGCTTCGGTCGCTCCACGCCAAAAGGGGCCACTCCCCGGAGGTCGTGGAGGTCTCGGACCGGCGCGGCCTGCTTTTCGCTTCGGGGCTGATCACGGGCGAAGCCCTCCTCGGCATTCTCATGGCTATCCCCATCGTCCTGACCGGCGACCCGCACGTGCTGGTCGCCTGGCGGGGGCCTGCCATCGGCCTCATCCTCATCGTCGGCATCGGATGCTGGCTTTACACCGTCGCTCGCGGGACCGGAGGAGAGGGCATTTCTCGCTGAAAGCGCGTGTGAAAAGGCGACGCCCCTTATTAGCCCCTCGGTTCATCGAGGGGTCGTGGCGGTGGAAGTGATAATGACGGTTCCGCAACCGTTTCAACGGTTCTGCCTCCCCGGGATAGACCGTCAAAACGGTCGCTTCGGGAGGAATTCCCTTACACGCCTCGTTGGAACGAGGCGCTAATGAGAAGCAGAGATCGGGCCCCCTCCGCACGCATGAAGCGTCGGAGGGTCGTTTTTTCACACACGCTCTGACGGGCCCCGCGGGC
>Ga0315274_10000585_pt1 | contig 56543 bp, 67 predicted proteins | sample YL17G02_20_MG_FD_203700 | JGI IMG/M metagenome (GOLD analysis project Ga0315274, IMG submission 203700) | Sediment microbial communities from Yellowstone Lake, YNP, Wyoming, USA - YL17G02_20 | ecosystem: Environmental > Aquatic > Freshwater > Lake > Sediment | place: USA: Wyoming | collected...
TGAGTATTTCGTAAATCTAAATCACCTCCAACCGATGTTAGATTTCCTAATGATTCTATTTGAGTATTTCCTAAATATAAATAACCTCCAACCGATGTTAGATTTCCTAATGATTCTATTTGAGTATTTCCTAAATATAAATAACCCCCAACCGATGTTAGATTTCCCAATGATTCAATTGGTGTATCTCGTAAATTTAAACCACCCCCAACCGATGTTAGATTTCCCAATGATTCAATTGGTGTATTTCCTAAATATAAATCACCCCCAACCGATGTTAGATTTCCTAATGATTTAATTGGTGTATTTTCTAAATCTAAATAACCCCCAACCGATGTTAGATTTCCTAATGATTCTATTTGAGTATTTCGTAAATATAAATAACCCCCAACCGATGTTAGATTTCCCAATGATTCAATTGGTGTATTTCGTAAATCTAAATCACCCCCAACCGATGTTAGATTTCCCAATGATTCAATTGAAGATCCATATAAATTTAAATTACCCCCAACCGATGTTAGATTTCCTAATGATTTAATTTCAGACCCGTATAAATCTAAATCACCTCCAACTGAATATAATGGATTACCTTTTCTCTCTAAATATCTTTGCATCCTGCCCCAATCATTTCCAAAAATTTCAAATGATAAAATATGAAGAACTTTTGGTTCTTCAGAACTTTTTAATTTTTCAAATTGGTTTTCTGTGATGACTATTTTCATATACTATAAATACCATATAAAACAAAAAAACCAACTATTAAAGTTGATCTTCTTTTATCTGTTCAAGAGTTTTAAAATATTCAACCCTTGTCTTTGCAATTTCAGTATAGTTTGGTGATAACTCAATACCTAACCATCTTCTTCCGAGTATTTCCGCAGCAACTAATGTTGTTCCACTACCAGCAAACGGATCAAGAACTACATCGTTTTTGTAGGATAGTATTTTGATTGCTTTAGTTGGGATGTCCATTGAGAACGTCGCCTTGGTGAGTGATTTAGTATCTGCAAAGTAATTCCACTGACCAAAAACAAGTTCCATAAACTCTTTCTTATCTGTCTCTTCATACACAACTTTCTTTTTTATGGTTCCATCCTCCTGTTCAATTTCAGTAGGTGTCCCTTTCCACTGTGGTTCTCCTTTTGTTAATTTTTTTGGCGAATTTTTATATGCAATAATAACACATTCCTTTGGGTTATAAATATATGGTTGACTACAACTCATCCAAGACCCCCAAGCGGTTGTTTTACTTCTATGTGGTGATTGCTCAACCAAATCTACAATTCCGAAAAATTTAAAACCAACCTGTTTCATTACCTGATAAAATTCTGAAACAAAAAACACCCTACCCCCTCGTTCACGAACATTAGTCTCGTAAGGGATATTAATTGATACTCTACCGTCATCTTTAAGCAATCGGTAGGCTTCCGTTAACCACTCTTTTGTCCAACCCCAATACACATCCATATCTAAAGTGTCGATATGTGTATCATAATTAATCCCGCAATTATATGGAGGCGACGTCACAACCAAATCAACCGACCCCTCAGGTAATGTTTTCATCACTTCAACACAATCCCCATTTATTATTTTTCCTGTTTCTAACATAATTTATCAAATTTTATTTTTTTTCTTTCTAAGAAGAAATTATTTTTACTATAAAAGTAACTTTTAATTTTAACTAAATCAATTTTATTTGATATTTGTAATCTGTAAAATGTCTTATAATCGTATTTACTTACCGATTCTAAACCAAAATTTAATAGTTCGTTTTTAACCCTAATTAAAAAATTTTCAGATCCTGATGTAAAAGTCACGGAATAATATGTACTACCTTTAACTTTTTTTTGAGTTATACACCCATCTCCATCAAAATACCCTAGTATAAATGAAGGTATTAATTCGTCTTTTATTTTCGGGAATTCAATATTATTTGTTTTATTCTGACCGCACCCCAATTTAACCAAATCCTTAACTATTTTTTTTGAGTTCACTAATAATACTTTACCTGTGGATTCATATTGTTTACCGTTACTACCTTTAAATTTAGATGTCTCCGTTCTTAATTCTTTTTGATTACTTTCTATGTGACAAATAAAAGACATTAAGTGATTTTCATCTAATGTTGATAATTTGATTTTTAACACATAACCCCCTTTTATATCCCTAACACATCCGTCGGCAAATAAAAAACCTAACCAATACGCTTTTAATTTTGAATCTATTTTTTCAAAAAAATTTTCGTTATAGAATATCCTTCTTCTCCCTCTAATTTGAATCCCGTTATCTTTTAATACATTAGATATCGTTCTGGTGTTTATAACATACTTTTTTGATAAATTAGGTATTGACTCACCGTTTTGGTAATCGGTCATTAAATTACTTATTACACAATCATCTAAAATTATTTTCTTCATATAATACTTTATATATAAGTATATTAAAGTGTATGTTTGTTGCAGTTATTTAATGCTCTCTAAATTCTTCATACTTTTCTTTTTAAATGTCATTATATTTTTAAAATCCACTTCATTAACGCATTCATTGAGTGTTGTTCATTTTCACCATTAATGTGTTCTTGTATATTTTCAATAGTTACATCATCGTATTTATTTGGATTTCTAACCTTATCCATTAATAATTCAAGATGTCTTAACATTTCATCGTATTTTTCTCTAATTTCTGTTTCCGTTCTCATAATTTTTCAACCCATTCTAAATTTTTAGTTAATGTCCATAAACAATTAACATCATCAACATCTTTACTAGTAAATCTTTCAGTTATATCTTCACCAGTGTCAACATTCTTTACAGATTTTATTTTTAAAAATGGATTTTGACCAACAAGTTCAACTAATAAATCAGATGGTTTTGGTGTTGGTTCTTCTTTGAAGATGTTTTTGAAAAACTCTTTATGTTCACCACTAATTTCAAGCGAATTTATTTTACTTTCACGTTCTTCTGTTAATGAATAATCTTTATCATTACCTTTTATTAAGTAAACACCATTCTTTAATTCTTCTTTTTTCATAATTTATGTTTTTTTTTACAAAAATACTAATTTATTTCTAATTTATCAACCCTCCCACAAAATACTGTGTATAACAAATGATAAACAACATTAAAACGATTGTTTATCATCGGACGTTATAACCAATACTACATTTGTGTTTCAATATGTTATTTATTTTTTTATTTAATACTCTCTAAAAAATCCCACACCTCATTTGAAAACGATTCATACATATCTCCGTTCTCATCATCCGATAAGTCAACGATGTATTCGTCAACACAAAAATCAACAATTATTTCGTATGTTTCTCCAAGCGTTTTTTCATCACTTTTTAAACCCTCATATAAATTGAGAATGTGGTATTTTTGTCCTTCAGTTAATTTCATCTTTATTTATTCTCCAATGTTTTAATGTGATAATCCAAATAAAATTTTGCCTTCTTTAAATCTTCCAATTCTTTATCTTTATTCTTCTTACCTGCCCTTGAAATGTATTTTACTGTATTACCAAGTGAGAATCCCAATTCCCAAGCGTCAATCACCTTTATGGTTTCATAAACATTATTTCCTCCCCCATAATGTTCTGGGTGATTTACTTGTTCTTTTTTAATTGGTGGTGGTGGTATATTTTTATATACCAAATCGTCATCTTTTTCCATAATCACCTCAACTCCTTTTTTGTGAGCCCAAAATACCCCATCAATATAATAGGTATTAAATCCTTGCCAATCAAATGAATCAATTACTTTATCAACACCTTCCGTTGGATCCTTCGTAGATTTATAATCGTCCAAATAAATTATACCATCATCATTGATAAAATGGACAACATTATTAATGTCTTCCCTCACACAATCTTCCAAATGACATCCATCAATTTCAATGAAATCAAATTTTATATTTGCGGTATCCAAAACTCTTGGGAGAGTATCTCCTGAATCGCCGGGAAATAAATGTAGATGAATATTCCAATTCGCAAAATGGTTTTTCATAATCTCAAAGTTCGTTGTTGTGCAACCATATTTGCAACTATCAAAAATAAAAAATCTAATTGGATTTTTATTATACGAACTATCTTCCTGAATTAATTTGGTTAATGTGTTACAGATTATCATCGCCGAATGTCCTTCATTAAATCCTATCTCAATAATATTTTTTGGTTTTGTTTGAGATATCAAATCTTGTAGTGTGTCCATTCTTTCGGGATACCAACTAATGTTCCCTTCTCCACCACCTAAAATCATTCCTTTTAGTAACTCCATATTATTTCTTGTCTTGATATCCTAAATTCATTGTATCTTTATTCACCACAAACCGAAGTTTCACTATTTGAAACTTATCTTTTCCGTAGGATTGTTTTATCTCAAAGTTTGTTCCTTTAACATCAAATTTAAGTGTTTGAACAACCACTCCTGTAGGATCCAAATATTCAATTGTAACACCAACGATATTTAATAAATCCTTTGGGTTATATGCTTGTTGAACTGTTTCAAAATATTCGGTTAGGAATATGATTTCCTCACCTTCATTATACATTTTGTATTTCCTAAATAAGAATGGTTCAATATCCATACCATCCAATTTAATAATCCAACGATTACATTTTAATGGTTCAATCAATGGGAACCGTTCTACTAATTGTGTCATTTGTTTTTGTTTATATATTTTATGATTTCATCCTCCGTTTTTCCCTCACAGAACATTTTGAAAACCTCCGTTGAGAAGTCATCGCTTGTGAAGATTGCATCCGCAGATAAATAACCTGATAAGTTATCAAGATTTTTGACGATGTTATCCTTTTTGAGTATTCTCTTGTTGAATCCCATCTTTATTGTTTTTTAGGTTGTAATACATTTCTCTAACCTTTTTTCCCAATTCAATATCGTTTGGGGTTTCAATAACTAACTGTTCTAAAATTTTTAAGATATCCATTTTTATTTAATTTAAATTTGTGACATTTTTTTTTCTTGTTCATATATTTCTTGATTAACATATGAAATAAGTTTTCTTTTAAATAAAGGTAGTAATGTTTCATTGATTGGAAAAATATCACTACACTTCATTTCAAATACGGGTAATGTTGGTCTTTCCACTTCATCACTCCATTGAGAAAATGTATTAATTATTTTTGGTATTGTCAACTTACCTTTTGGTTCCGAATAAATTAAATTAACGAGGGTTTTTTTCTCCATTGATCCTCTTGATGCCGGAGTTACATTGTATTCCCAAACATATAGATTATTTGTTTTCTTTTCGTAATAGAAAAAATAACCCTTATTTGTTAATAGATTTTTTTTGTTTTTCTTAATTTTAACCTCAATTGTGTCAAACACAACCGCCCATACAGATTTTGCAATATTAAAATACTCCATCATTCTTGGTGCGGAAAATCGTAATATATTATTAAATTCTTGGGATTCTTCCTGGTTCATTTCAGGAATTTGTTTAATCTTCAAATCTTTAACAAGAAGTTCATCATCAATAGTGTCAAACTTCTTATTAGTATAGATTAATTTTTTGTCTTTAATTAGGGTTTGAATACTTGCCAAATGAAGTGATATTTCAATAAACCCGGGATATAATTCCATATTATCAAGTTTTTCACCCATTTTTTGGAAGTAACTCAATAACTTATATTCTTTATGTTCCTGATCAATTGGTTTTTCAAATAACCAATCGGTTTCCATTACAAATTCAATACCTTTGTTTTTTTTTCTTTTTACCATTTAAACAAATATAATAAAGGTTTTGTTATCAGTAAATTATTTTTCATAAGTCATAACAATATAATCTGTTCCACCAACGGTAATACTGTCATAGGAATTATCATAACTATTTAAAGTTCCATAATCCTCGTTATTCGCCATATCTTCAATAAATTGTCCTTCATCTATGAAATTACCCATAGTTAAACCATAATCTCTAATCCATTCCAATGGATTTCGCGATATTTCACTTCTTCTATTGTCAACCACCTCTTCAATTTCATCTTCATTTAAATCACCATCAGGATTTTCTTCAATTTCCTGTATTTCATATTCAATATCTACGATTCTACTATCACGATTATCTTGGTGATCTTCAGTATCTTCATCATCATATAATTCTCCTGGTTGAGCTAAACTTCCGTCTTTATACAATACCCATTCATCTCCTTCATATCTTAATTGGAATTCGTATTCTTCATCTTCGTCCATAAAATCAAATATTTTACCATTATCTTCTCTCGTTGGATATTTGATTGGGAATCTTATACCTTCATTCTCGTATACCCATTTTTCCATTTTAAGAACCCAAATTTCTTCTTCTTGACTTTTACTTAATTCTCTAGAAATATCCCAATTTTCAGGATCATCATATATCTGATCTCTCAAATTGTCCGTTAAATAATCGGCAACCTCATCTCCATCAATATAGTTTTCAACGGTAGATGTGTTGAATCCTCTATATCCCACATCATCCAACAATCCTTTCACCCAATCTTTTAATGATGTGTCCGCTTCAGATGTTGTCCCAACCGCAATTTTATATTCGGAAATATTATCATATGTTGTCTTAAAGGATGTCATATCATAGTGATCATATTTTTCAGGTATTAACCCATATACATCATTATTTTTAATTGTTAAATCGTCAATTTCCTCTTGTAACTCAACAATTCTACCTTGTAGTTCATCCCAAACTTCTTGCCAATCATCATTTGATGTATCGTAATCCTCTTGTTGTTGTTCTAAACTATCTAATTCTGATTGTTTGTCCTTTAATTCTTGTTTTTCTTCGTCATCCATTGCCGCAATCTCACCATTTTGAACCAAGTAGTCAAACGCGGCATTCGCCTTTAACCCTATCTCATCAATGTTTGGATTATCGCTATCCCATTCACCATTTTGTCTTCTTTCATCGGCTTCCAATTCTTCCATTCTTCTCTGTCTTGCCCTCTCGGCATTGTCCAAAGGTGTTGAAAAATATGACGACCAACCTTTAATTGTAACACCTTTTAAAGTTTCAAGTGATGATCCGTGAGCATTTAAATTTCCGTCAATATGTATTGTTCCTAAATTTTTAACAGGTAAACCAATAATATCTAAAGTGCCTTTAACTACAATTTTTTTACCTCTGAATCTTCTGGTTTTTTCTAAAATTGCACCATTATTACCTGTTATGGACAATAAATGTTTGTATTCAGATGCCGGAATTTCAATTGTTTCAGATTCTTCTTCGTTAAGTTTGGATTTAATTATTTTGATTAAATCTGATTCGGTAAGTTTAATTACTTTTTTCATATCATATAAATATAATTGAAGTCCCAAAATTATTTACATATTACACATTCATAAGATATTTATTATAAAATAAACTTATTAAAAACAATTAGCCGTGGGATGTGGGTGCAAGCAAAACAATAATGGTGGATCTCAATCTACTCAACAATCACCGGGTCAAGGACAACCGCAGCAAGTAAAAAATGCGACTGTTCAAGAGTCAGTTAAAAAAATCGTTGAGAAGTATTATAACAAAAAATAATCAATTTCTACCGAAAAATTATTAAGGTGGTTACGAAAGTTTCTACCTTTTTTTATATTTATAAGTATGTCAAAAATAAAAGATTTAGTTAACAAACTTAATAATGGTGATTGGGATGATATCTCAAACATTTTTAGTGATAACATTAGGTTATTTTTATCGTCAGTAAAACGAGCTGGTTTATTATCCACAATTGATTTAGACAACATTAGTCGTCACAATGAAAAAATGATAAATGAAATAATGTTATTTATCCTAAATAACGATCCGTCATACATTAATACAATTGCGAAAGATATTTTAACGGATGTTGAAGTTCGTGCCGATGGTTATTATTTAAAATTGGCAGATTTAGAGGAATTATCAGAGTTTTTTAGAGATGATAGTTGGCGTGGAGAATATAACGATAGAGAAGTTGTTAAATCGGTATTAGGTGAAGATTGGTGGGAACCTTATAATGATACTATATATGATGTTTATAACGAAATTGTAAATGTATTAACCGATAAAAATAAAACTTTACTGGCAGAACGAATTATTGAGATAATGGGTAATGAAGAACTTTCCATTGAGGAATATTATACCGTTCTTTTTAATGATATGTCGGACGATGATGGTATGTTTATCATAACCGAATCAAATGTGATGTCCGTTATTAATGATCCTGACGCAATGAATAAACTATTTGAAGGTGGATTAAACGATTTAAAATATCAATTGAAAAATTTAGGTGACAACGCTTATAATAACGCTTATAACGATGGGGTTTATTCCGAAGTATTTGATGAGTTATCAACCCATTTTGATGGTAAACACGAATGGCAAACAAAGAATTTGGAAAACAATCCAAGAACATTACAAATCCCTTATATTAAAATTCGTAATCTGAATGCAGATGTAACAAACTTTTTAGAAGCATTTAAAGGATATGGAGATACTCTATTTTACTACAATAGTTATACCGAAATGATGAAACATTATATGGATAATGATGGTGAATTTTTAAGAATTAGAGTTCCTGATTATCCAGATAGTAGTAAAGTTGACGATTATATCAACGAAGGGTTTCCTGATTACCTATATTAACAAACTATTTATATTGTTATTTTAATTTCATACACATTATAAAAATATAATAGATATGAGATTAATTAATAAAAACTCAAGAAGGGGAATTACAAATTTATTTGCCGACTTCATCCTTTCAAAAATCAAAAGAACAGAAAAATCAATAATCCAAGTCACAGATTGTGGTGCGTTTATGATTGTTAATGGTTTAACAACATCAAATGAGTATTTAGACATAAACGAAATTAAAAACGAATTTAAGGAATCTTTCGGTGATATCCTGAAGGAATCGGAGATGTTGGATCTTAATACGATTGATGTTATCAGATACAATGAGGATATTAAACCAATTCATAAAGGTTGGGTTATTGTAAATAAAACTACATTCGTTGAGGAACCTGATCCTGACATTTCGGAGATATCTATTTCATCAGAATTTCCTTACGGTTATAGTTTAGATTGTGGTAGAATAAACACTTACTACTCACACTACATAATGAACCATATGTTTAATTTATTGGGTGTGGATGAGGTTTCGTTTTATTTCACAAATGAAGAAGAGGACGAGGATTTAAAAATCAAAATTGTCTCTGACTCAAAAATTGATAAGAAATCAATCAAGTCACTTATTCTTGATGTGTTTGATTTTGATATGGAATCATTTAGAGAGCGTTTATCGGACTATAATCTAATTGATGATATCCTGAATCCTAATAGAGATAAACCATACCTTAAACAAGATTTATTGGAACATATAATTCTTTTCTAACAAAAACCCCCCATCCTAAAAAAGGTGGGGTTTTGTTTTATTTCTCAATCCATTCTTTAATTATCTTAACACCGTCTTCAATATCTTGATAATCTCTGTCAGGAGCATATAATTCACTGATTGGTTCTGTTTCGGGATTCTCAATTAACATAAATGCCGGTACAAATTCATTCTCTGTAATCTCAACAAACATATTATATTCTTCCTCGTATTCGTCAATATCACGATCAACAAAATCAATCCCCTCTTTAACTAACATATCTTTCATATCAACACAATAGGGACATCCTTGCATTGTGAAAACAACTACTACCTTATCCATTAATTAATTCTTGAACTAACCCTTTTATTTCGTCTTCTTGAAGGACTCCAACTTTGGTTTTTGTCACATCACCTCCATTAATCACTTTAATAGTGGGAACACTTCTAACTCCTAATTTCACCGCAACATCTCTGTTTTGATCAACATCCATTGTATACATTTGAACATCTGTTGTGTTTTCTAACGCAACTTTTTCAAATATTGGTTTTATTATCTTGCAGGGCGAACACCAAACGCCATATAGCTCAACGATAACCTTCTCCCCATTTTTAATTTTTTTCTCTAATTCTTTACCTGTAATTTCCATATTTTATATATTTTTCCATCGTTTATTATTTTTAATTGCACTTAAATAACCTTTATTAAATTGTGGGTATATGTCCGATACCTCACCAATTTTAAATCCTTCTTTGAATTTATTTTTTATTTCTTTTATTAATTCAACTCCATATTTGGAGTTTTTCCTGGTCGTCTCGGTTAATTTATTAACTCGGTTTTCTTTTTTCTCGTCGGATATTGATCCCCAACCTTTTTTAACTGACATTCTTCTTTTTTCTCGTTCCTCATCGGCTTTGTCACCATATAACTCCTCATAAGTTTTACCTTTATGTGAATTACCATTTTTAACATTTTCAGAAATTTTTTGTCTTATTTCTGGAGAATGTGTATACCCTAAACACCCTTCACCTCCAAATGTGGAATTTAATCCATTATCATATGATTTAAATTCTTTAATATAAAATTTTTCTCTTTCATATATTATAGATATATCACATTCTTCAATTATTTCAACATTAAAATTTTTAACACCATATTTTCTTACGGAATTACAAAATTTAGTATTGGAGTCCGTTTTTAAACATCTGTAAATGTGTGCCTCAAATCTTTTTTTTATTGGGTATATGGTACACCCCACATATTCCTTTTTATTTATTAGATTTGTTATTTTATATATGATACCTTTTTTTACGCTCATTGGTGTTTTATTATAAATATCACCAAGTTGCGTAATTTCCATATTATTTTAATCTTGTTAAATTTTTTATGAATAACACCACCTCATCAAGTTGTGTTATGTCGTATATTACTTTTATTTTATAAGTAGTTTCAATCTCCATTTTAGATAGGTATAAATAGATACCGGCATTATTCCTAAAAATACCTTCAGTGTGGATTAAAGCACCTCCATAAGATTTACTATCAAGATACTCAATTGTAAATCGTTTAGTTAATAAAAGTTCGGGTGTAATTGGTATATGATCCATACACTCAATAACACTATAAACCTTATTTGTTTTCCCCAATAAGGAACTAATAAAGTCATCAATTTTTTTAAAATATTTTATTTCGTTTTCCATATTATTTTAAATTATAGGTGTCCTCCAACTGAATGAAATAGGTGAAATCACAACTCCTGGTATGTATTCCCCTAAATTATAGGTATCCTCCAACCATACCTTTAATAACTCACTGATTTCCGAATGTTTCATAATAAAAACGGATTCCAAAAATAACCAAATTCTATCGTAATTAGAATAAATATGTCTACTTTTTTGACTATTATGGTAATGAACAAATAAAGGTAACCTATCTTTATCAACATAAAATGTTCTATCATCGTTAACCACCGAAGTAAGATTACCAAACTCCTTGTTCAACCACTTTAATATGATTTTTTGTTTATTCATAATATTTTAAATTATAGGTATCCTCCAACTAAAACAAATTGAAATGAACGTAATTTGTGGTGTGACTCCCCTTAAATTATAGGTATCCTCCAACCATACCTTTAACAACTCACGGATTTCTAAATACTCCATACTAAAAACAGATTCCAAAAATAACCAAATTCTATCGTAATTAATGTAAACCCACCCATTTTTTTCATCCTGGTGATAATAAAACAAAGGTAAATTGTTTTCGTCAACATAATATGTTCTATCGCCACTAACTACCGGGGTTAGTCCACCAAACTCCTTATTCAACCATTTAACTATAATTTTTTGTTTATTCATAATCACCAAAAAAAGGAGGGTGATTAACCCTCCGTTATTTTTAAATCATTTCTTCAGCCAGTTCCCAAAGTTTTGTGTTGATGTTGTTTACCGTCAAGATACTTTTAAGATTTCGTAATTTTGACTTTCTTCCTGTTTTAGTTCGGTAGTCAAACCCCCCTCTTACAAACTTCTCCTGAACCACATTGAATGTTGTCCACAAGTCATTCTTATTGTCTTCCACACGATTTGGTGTAAGGATGTCAACAAGTTGGTTATCACTTGGGATTGAACCCTCTGCCCATCGGATTTTTGATGCTTTCTGAACATACTGAATTTGTTCGTCAATTGTAAGTTCTCTCTCCATCATTCGTCCAACAGATCCTTGGATTATTGGTAATTTTTTTGAGAACCCGTCCATCAATCGTTTAACATCATCAAGTTCAAAACCACTGTGTCTAACATTGAATTTTTCCGCCACTGATGTCGGAACCACAAGTCCATTGGAACACACTAGTCTGTGTAATCCCGCACTTACCGAAAAGGTTGACATACCATTGTGTGAGTTTCTTACAATTGCCTCAACCAATGTGTCTCCAACCGCAGGAAGTTGTCCGTGACGGAATTTAAGTTGGTGAGTTGCGTGAATACCTCTACCTGTTTGACTAACATCAGAAATTTCCCATCCTTCACGATCAAAATATTCAATTACTTGATCAGTTGGGACAAAAACATATTTGTCTGATAATTTGTTAGATGCCGAGGTAGCGAACACTGAAGGTGCTACGGATTTGATAAGTTCTGGTGTATAAATCATAATGTCTATTTTTAATTACATCACAAAGATAGTAATTAATCTTTAATATCCAAATATGAAATGAAATTAATTCAAAATAATATCACCAAATTTTGTTTTCTGAATAAAACCCTCCACAACTTGTTTGGGATTTAAATTTTCAGATATTTCCGGTATTTTAAGTTCCACAACAATATCAATGATTTGATTTTTAGTTAAAACAATGTCCTCACCTTTCTTGTGGTTTTCCTCACACTTTTGTCTTAATTTCTGATAAAACTCTTCTTTCTGAATGTTACCAACCAAATCAATTAAATCGTTTGGGTTATTCTCAAAGAAATTAATTAATTGTGAAACATAAATTTCAATGTCAACATTGCTCATATATATGGTTTTAAATTAATCTACCGAAATAACATAAACACCTTCAGATTCCTCCACCATTTTTTCTTTCAATCTTTCAGGTATTACCATACTTGGATTTGATCCTGACAATGTGATAAGCTCCAAAAGTTCTAAATCCGATAAAGATGTTGGTAAAGATTGTAAGTTTTTATTTCGTTGTAATGTTAAGAACGATAAACTTTCCATTTGCCCCATTTCTTCAGGTAATGTTTTTACACAGTTTTCAAGAACCAATGCCATCATATTTTTGAATTTACCAATACTTGGTGGTATATCCAAATCAAGGCTATCTTGTGAGGTATTATTAATAGTTAAAAATTGAATATTATCGGATAAGTTTTCAAACAATTCTTCAAATCCAAATAACGCAATGTATTTGGATGACGCATCATTTGGATATGTTATCTTAACAAGTGTATCTCCTTCCGCAGACAATTGTCCAGCGTATTTAACCTTCAATTCTTCTTTAAGGTTTCTCATTGTCGGCATATTGATTAATGCAATATCAGCAGTTGTTAGATTAGACAAAGTTTTAGTTCTCAAAGAATCAATCTTTCTTGCCAAATAATATTTAACAACATCAGGTTCAGAATTTGTAATCATATCACCTGTCAAGTCCATACCCAAAGAAATGTATTTCTTTTTAAGTTCTGCCGGTAAGTTAATATAAACTCTCGGTTTGTTAGTTAAGTTTGGACTAGCAATTTCCAACCAAAATTCAGCGTCTTCAACTGAACCAAGTTCTTGAACCGCATCCTCATTCACATTGATATTTTTATATCTTCTTAATAATTCCTTTTCTCTGTCAGTAAGTGGGTCAGCAGTGAATAAATTTTCTTTATCCGCTAGTTTCGGAACTTTTGAAGATATTACATCCCAACTTTCAGTTTTATGTCCCGAGAATCCTCCCGCCATATTTTTACCATCGGCAATTCTTTTTCTTCCATATTCATCAACCAAGATAACCACCGCAAAGTTTAAATCGTCAAATGATTTGTCTTTATCAATAACATAATAAAGTGTTAGGTTGTTTTCCAAACGATAGTTGTAGTATAAGTTACCACCACCAACTCTTGATGTACACCAAGGTCTTCCGTGTGCTAATCTAATACATTGTTCTTTACCATTTGGTTTGAAGATGTATAAATTATCTTCATCGTAAATGTTTTCTATTCCTTGAAAGTCGTCACCTTTCTTTTGTGGTACATCGTCACCATCAGGTAAGTGATCCAATGATGCTTCTAAATCATCAAATGACATTAACATAATTGGTGGAGTATTAGGTTCCAATCTATCGTATAAATCAACATATCTTTCAATATATGAAAGGATTTGTTCATTTGTTAAATCATTTCTTTCTCTTTTAAATTTTTCAAAAGCCGCTTTAGTAATAAGTCCCCCAAATTTATTTTGGATTAACTCAACCAATCTTAAATAAGGATATTTCATAATATCTCTATTTGGTTCAGGTAAATAATCTCTTATCTCCAAAAATTTCTTAATCATTGATTTAACTTGTCTTTGATCAGAACCTTTACCAGGACCTTTCATATATGTCTTATATATATCACCTTCTTCTTTCTTAACCCTTTTAGATTGGATTAAAGATTTAAGTTGATCATATGTATATTTTGTAATGTCTCTTTTGTCGGATGCCAATCCGTTTTTATATTTGTCAAAATCGTTAATATAACTTTTAATGTCGTCCTCCGAATCTTCAGTTCCTTCTTGGAATTTAACAACAAGTTGATTCATTAATTTATTTGATATTTCCGTTAACCTAAATCTTGGATCAACATTTTCCACTATTACTGATGATAAAATTTTTACTAATTTCATTTGATGTTTTTACTATAAATATTACAATAATTAAAAATGGACGAATTAATTAATAATTCATTATGAGAAGTTCCTCACCCATATTTTGTTTGGTTCCTTTTTTTGCCGCCGCAGCCTTTGCAAACTCCTTTCTTTCCCACCTGTATATGTTGTCAGGAAAGAAAAAATGTAATTGTTCAAAGTCATAATAAGATAAACTAAATTTACCCTGAACCCCATTTAATACATTTGCCAACCTTTCGTGATCTTTTCTGTCAAAGTCGTGGTTTGAATAATAATTCTCTGTTTTCCAATAAGGTGGATCAACATAAAAATATGTGTTCGGTGAATCATATTTTTTAATCACATCCTCAAAATCCATATTCTCAACATCGGTAATTTTTAAAAAATGTTCAATCCAATCAGGTTTTGACAATTTATCTCTAAATGTTAAATACTTTGATTTATACTTACCCTTTAAATCAATAAATGAACTTGTTTCAGGTTTACTACCACTAAAAACTTGTGTTAGAATGTAAACATATTTCGCAGCAACCTCATAATTACCAGGTTCTACGCTGAAACCTTCACCAAAAATTTCAGCCTGAAACCTGATAAATTGTTCTTTGCAAATTGGGGGTGTAGGAAATTCACCAAATTTTTGACACTCAATCGCATTAATCGCATTCAATAATTCTGTTGGGTTTTGAATACACTTGAATAAATTGTAGTTTAGTGGATTAAAGTCATTGTAAACAACTTTTTTTAGATTTGGAAATTGTTTTAAATCCATATTAAAGAAACACCAATACATGCCACCGAAGCACTCAACATATGTTTCCATATTTTTATCATAGAAAGGGACTATCCACTTTCCAATCTTACTCTTACCTCCAATGTATGAAACCATAATATTATTTTTCTTTGTTTAAAGATAGGATATTTATCTTTATCTGTCAATAAAAAGTTTTTTTTAAAAAAAGTTTTGGCAGAACCAAAAACTTCACTATCTTTGTATCGTTGATGTGATTGAGTAATCAATGTTATCAACAGGTTGTCAGAATCCTATTAAACAAACTGACCACTAATGACTGGGTGAATCGGTCTGGGTTGATTACCCCAATTTTAGGAATGAAATAATTGTAACCCCGTCCCAAAAAGATGGGGTTTTCTTATATTTATAATAATATGAAATTATTATCAATATTTAAAAATTTAATATCCGAATCCGTATTCGTTAAAAAATTTCATTATGGTAGTCAACCTATTGAAATAGTTAAAACTTACGAATCGTTAAGATCGTCATCAAATACAGGTGAATTTGTTAGGGTGTTTCCAGATGAAATATTGGATTCAATGTCGGATATTTATGATGTTATTATTGATCAAGCACACGATGTCCTTATTTCTTGTAAAAATAGATGTTCACTTCTTATTCGTGATTACAGGTTTGGATTAGATTTTGACTACCAATTATTTATCAATTATAAAGAAAAGGACAATATTCTCAAATTCACAATTAACACATCTATTAGACATCCAAAAAAATTATATAACAACCATCAAAAAACTCGTGAAATTCTAATCACCAAAAATGATAGTATTATTATTAGAGAAGATTTTGATTTAAATCACTTTACTAAAATTGTTAAAGGTGATATCATTATCTATATTATTTAAATTATGGAACAAGAATTAGAACAACCAAAAGATGAAGCAACTCAAGTTAAAGGGTGTAAACAATGTAAAAAAGGTATGAGTAAAACTCAATGGGGATTACTAATATTTTCATTATATATGTTTGGTTCCGGTATTTACGGAACCTACCATATAGTTAAAGACATTATTTCTTTATTTTAATCCCTTTCAAATCTTACGTGTTGGTTAACCAACAAATCACCTACCATCTCACCTTTAAACCCTTTTGATTTAACTCTTAAGGGTTTTGTTGTATCAAATACCTTTGGAAACTTCAATCTTACAGTCCCATCAGGATGTGGGATTTCAAAATCACTGTTTTTCAAATCTTCCAATGTGAAATATACATTATACACCAAATGTGGTCCGTATTTCTCAAAATTATTATCTGAAACCAACTTGATTCTAACCACTAAATTACCGTAAACTCCATTTCTAAAATCACCAATACCTTGTAGTCGTATGAATTGTCCTTCATCAATACCTACAGGTAATTGAACCTCCACAGTTTTCATTTCGTCTTTAGTTCCCGCACCGTTACAAATATGACAAGGATTTGTGATAACCTGTCCTTGCCCTGAACAAGTGTTACAAGCAGCCTGAACCATCTGTATATACATTCCTGACCCCATTTGTTTGATAATAAAACCTTGTCCGTTACAAGTGGGACATATTGTTTTTTCACCACCCCCACCATTACAAGGATCACATTTTAGTTTTCTCTTATATGTAAATTCTTTTTTCGCACCTAAATACGATTCGGTTACATTTAATTCGGTATCAATTACTAAATCGTGAACTCTATTTTGTTGTCTACCACCAAATGTCTGATTAAACATATTTCGGAGAGCTTCCTCGTGCCCACCAAATGGATTATTTCTTCTTACATCATATTCTTTTCGTTTGTTTTCATCACCGATCGTATCATACGCCTCGCTAATTTTTTTAAACAGTTCTTCATCACCACCAACATCGGGATGATTCTCTTTTGCCAATTTACGATACACTTTTTTAATCTCATCTTGAGTTGAGGTTTCAGGAACCCCTAATATGTCGTAATAATTTTGATTATTCATTTATACAGTATTTTGGTTATATTTAATTACAAAGATATTAAAAAATGGACAATTTTACAATTGTATTATTCAAAAATAAGGTAAAAAAGAAAATTATAAAGAAATTTAAAACTAAAACCAGAGCAACAAAGTTTTATAAAACTTTAATTGAGGAGAATAAAGAAGTGTTTTTTGGTGTTGAAACTGAAAACGGGAAACAGTGCAAGTATGAAATCGCATTGGTTTCAAGAATGACTGACTCAAACCCCTACTTCGTTAGAGATGAATACGGTAGAACAATAAAGATTGAGATGGAGGATCCTGATTTTATGATCCTTGAAATTAACTCGTATAATAAAGAGGAAATGTTGTTTGATATTAAGAACTCAAAACGAATTAGTGTTCCGGAGTTTTTAAGGAAATATCTACCCAAAGTTGGGGTTAAATTATTATCAAAAATAAATAATAAGATTGTTGTTCAACGAGATAGTGATATAAATTTATTCTCACTAAAGAGTGAAGATGATTGTGATAGATTTGTTGATGGTATTTCTAATTATATGATGGATGGGGGTAGAATAGATACGATTATAGTTAAAGATTCTTCACAACATCAAAAGAAATATCTTTACGATTTGTTAAATGAAAATGGTATTTCTAAATCAAAATTATATAGAAGGTTCACCACCTATAGAAGAGAATAATCTTCTGATGAAATGTTTTTTTACGGGTTTTTCAATTGGTTTTGAATCCTCATATTGATGTCCCTCCAAAATAAAAACCATCTCAACACCTGACATATCAATTTTAAACTTTTTATGTCCTTGATCTATTTGTCTAAAATGTCCCAACACTTTTTTAAAATCTTCATTATTTAATTCAAAAAGCATTGCGGATTTTCCTTCGGGGAACATAGATAATGTAGCATCAGAAATTAACGCTAGTTTCTCCATTATCCCAATAACATTTTCTTCAGTTTCTGCCATAGTGTTAATTTAACTTCATTTGTTTTGTTGGGGATTATGTCATCCTTCTTAAAATTTTTTATCTCATTTAAAAATTTTAACTTGTCAAGTTCAATCTCTTTTTGATCTTTTTTAATCTCGTTCTTCAACCAATCCTGCATCCCTTCCAGTTGGTTCAGCGGTTTCTTCATCATCCTCTAATTCAATTTTAGGTTCATTTATGTCAAAGGTTAACGCTTGCAAACTGTTTAAATTTTGTTTTTCAAAGATTGCTTTCAACTCATTTACCTTATGTTGGAACAATTTATCTTTATCCTCTCTTTCTTTGTTATAAGAGATAACATTTTTAATACTATCAATCAACTCATTAGTTGATGTTTCACTAAACTCCGCAACAAAAGAAAAAAATCTATAACCCGGTGTGGTTTTTTCATTTTCCATTACTGATTTCTCATTAACAAACTTTTTAGGTAATTTCCAACTTTCAGGAAATTCTATGTCAAAAGATAGATAGTTTTTAATTTTCCTAACCGATTGTAGGTAAGGAAATAATATATTGAACTCTTCAAATAATCCCATTAATTTAATTGTATTAAATATGTTATGATGTAAGATAAAAATAAACCGAAAAAAATGGTTCCCCTACCACTCATCTCAAACTTTTTAGGTTCGGATTGTAGTAGGGAAACAATAAATCTAAAAACAATTCCAAAAACTGAAATTAGTGAAAACACAAATACAAAAAGATATATGGTGTTTAAACTTGTCATATTACGCAGTTTTTTTTGCTTCTAATATTTCACCTCGTAGTTGTTGAAGCAAAGCCTTTAATTCTTGAGAAGTTTTTCTCGCTCTCGTTCCAGCACTTTTATTTCCTGTTTCAAATTTAGTTACATCCACACTAAGTTCTTCAGTAAGTGCTTTAATTTTTTCTAATGTTTCCATTTTATTAATTAAAAAAGTTTATTTATATTAACCTAAATCTAAAATAGATAATCCTAATGTCAATATTATACCGACATATTTTTATCTAAAGATTTATATATACTTGATATCATATCCAAATCGGATTTTGTGAAGGGTTTTTTTCTATCAAATAAGTCGTTGAAGAATGTTCCTATGGAACTTTTTATTTTATTTTCTTTTTGGTTATAAAAGATATCGGTGAAGAATGACAAGAAATAATCATAGTGATCACCTTTTTTATTGAAGGATATCTCTTCTTTTTTGAAATTTTCAATGGTTTTATTCCAGCACCACTCAAAGTGTTTAAGGTTATCCTCCTCGGATAAAACAATTTGAGTTTCACCGTTTTTATCGTCCCCCAAATATGTGTCTAAAACCAAATAGTATAAGGAGAAACTAAAGTCATAATATAAATCCATCTTTTCGGGTATTATATTATTAACTCTAAACCATATGTCCACATCATCGGGTTCCATTGGTTTTGCTATATAATTAAAAAAATTCTCCATAGACAAGTATCTATGGAGAATAATAATAAAGATATTTTTTATGTAAATTATTGAGTTCTATCCTCGTATCCCATTAACGATTTCATTCTAATTGACTCCTCATTAAGTTTTTTAGTTGTCTTATCTTCAGTTGATTCAAGTTTCATCATTATTTTACTTGCTTTGTCTGTTTCACTTCCTGATTTATCATTAACAACAGGTTGAGCAGATTTATTATATGCCTTTCTTTTTAATTTAGCAAGTAAATTATCTTTTCTAATTGTGTTTCGTTTTTTGTTTGTTGGTGTTTCAACTGCGTTAGCCCATTCAGGGTTATTTCCCGTTCTTGAAGAACCTTCAACATTATCACTAACCCAATCTTCATTTGGATGAATTTCATCGTAGTCAAGGTTTTCTAATCCAGCTGCAGTAAAGTTATCAACATAATCTTGAACCGCATTTGATGGGACATAAGCCATTTTTTCCATTTTTTCAATTTCACCGTTACCCATTGGGAAATTTTTAGGATTCATATCGTAGTCACCTTTAGATCCGTCCTTAAGATAATCTTTCATTTTCTTTTGAACACTTTTCATATAGTCGTCTTCTTCTTTTTTAGAACCCTTATGTGATTTTTCATATGCCACATATCCTGCCGGTGTTTTTCCTTTTTTGATTGTATCTTTTGTTTTACTTTCTTCTTTTATAATACCTTCAATAATATCAATTATTTCATCTTCGGTGAATAATGCGGTTTCATTAATGTATTCCAATTTATATAAAGTATTGTCAACATTTTGTTTTTTACTTTCTTTAACTGGATATTTTTTACCGTCAACAGAGAAACTTGATTTACCATCTTTTTTAGCGTCGGCAAGAGCTCCTGAAAACGCATTACCTTCTTCCATTTCTTCTTCTTCCATTGAAGATTTCCCTTCTTTTCTTTCTTTTTTACCTCTTAACATTTTAAAATCTTCGGAATCTAATCTATTGTTTTTGTTTTTGTCTAAATTGCGTTGTTTTCCGTGTAGTTTTTCCATAACTTCACCTTTTGAGTATCCGCATTCCATACAATCACCCTCATTCATTTCTGAACCACACTGCTCACAAGTTTCTCCTTCTTGGACATAGTCAAATGATGATCCAGGAGGATTAAATTTTAACTTTTCCATTATTTCATCCGCCTTATCTTCTAATGTTTCAGTTAAGACCTTTCTAAATAAATTATCGTAATAAGTGTTACTTTTCATAGTTTTGTTTTTTATAATAAATATCGTTATTTACCTGTTTTTCTTAATTCATACAAAATAATATCTTTTATATGATCTTCGTGTAAGTTATAGGTGTTACTCACTTTCCCAATAATATCCTTAAGAGTTTCGTTTTCAAATATTTTAAGGGCGTTAATATCCCCCTGATTACAATAGGGAAATGTTTTACATTTTTTTTTAACCTGAACGAATTTTCCTCCCGGTAACTGTGTTTTTCTTGATGGTTTCCAATTTTTCTTACTATTGGTTTTTGCCCAAATACTAGTTCCTTCGTAAGAACCTGAAGATGCGGTAGATGTGGCTTCCTTTGTTTCCACTTTCTTAACTTTTCCTTGACAATGTGCTTTTTGACTAAACCCTTTTGGATTATTACAATCAATACTGTCTTTATATTTTTTAGACCATTTTTCCTCAATCTCGTCTTCTTCTTTCATATCCCCAAATAATGGTGATTCAAATGCTCCAACACCACCACCTGAACCTGTCGCCTCTTTAGTTTCGGTTTTATCTTTCCTTATTAAGGATGTTAGAAACTCAATTAACTCATCAGGATTCTTCAATATTTTTCTTATTTCAGCCTTGATTTTATTGTTATTCATTTTTTTATTCTTAACTAACTTCATAACATCAGATAATGTATAATCATCTTTAAGATAATCGGTTGATTTGTTCCTAATATCATCTTCTTCCGACTTTTCATTTTCGGTAAATTCTTTTCTCGCATTTGCTTGATCAATACCTGTCACCCCCATACTAGTTGCTTCTTGGTTGAATTGTTTTTTAAATAAGTCGGTTAAATTTTCCATTACGCACTTCTGAATTTAGATTCCCAGAAACTTCTTTGTTGATACATTATCGTATAGAATTCTCTGAATGATTTTATTATTAGTTCTTTAACATCTTTTTCTATTTTACCTCGTTTCATCTCTTTAGAGATTCTGTCCAATAGTTTGTCCTCAAACTGTTTTATAGTTGTTGATCCCAAGAAATCTTTAATTTCTTTTTTAATCAATGTTTCAATTTCTCGTTTATCTGTTTGTGATAATGCCATTACTTAAAAATGAATATATAAGTTAATCCCCCAATTATCGCACCTCCTACGATTTCAATAACTGTATTCTTGGTTTTTAATTTCTTAATGTCCTTTCTCAAACCATCATTTTGGTTCTCAACTATTGTAAATTTCTCTTGTTCTTTTTTAATTTGTAACTTGTAATTATCTTCTTTTAATTCCATAGTCGCAATAATACTGTCCTGAATAGTAACTTTATTTTGAGTTTGTTTTAATTCGGTTTCAGTCAATTTATGAACTTCAGTCAATTGATCCAATTTATTTAAATCCAAGGCGATTTGTTTAGCTACACCATAAGGAAAACAAATTTGCGTTGTGTCCTGTTTAACCTGACTAAAAATTATTGACGGTATTAATGTTAATAACAATATGATTAATAACTTTTTCATTTTTAATATTTATATCTTTTATGGAATAAACTATCAAGTTGGGCAACATCCATTTTTGAAATTTCTTCTCCCTTATCTTTATAGTATTCCCGTATTATTGTTTTTTGATTTCTAACTTGAGCAATTGTTGAGTCAATTTTGGTTAATTCACTTTTATAACCCTCAATTGTTTTATCAAGTTGTTGTTGGTTTTTTAAAATTAAATCAATATCTTTATTTAATTGTTCTAATTTATACTTATCTAATTCGGGCATTTGGGGTTTTGGTGTGAACAAATAAACCGCCAAATAAATTACGAATAATCCTATTCCGACAATTAGAATATCCTTAAAATTTGTTTTTAAAAATTGTTTCATTTTTCAGGTGTTTTCTTTTTTGATGCAATTACTTTAGACCATTTAGATTTAAATTTCTCGTAATATGTTTGCAATTTATTAATAAATTCAAGGAACTCATCATCTAACTTAACCATAGTCCCGTTTATATATACTCCTTTAGATTCTCCAATTGAGAAGAAAAATTCAAGATCCAATTCTGTGATTTTACCTGACCATTCAACATTGTTTTCATAAACATTAAGTTTATTAAAATCCACGATTTCCGCAACTTCAGTTACGAACTCATCCATACTTTCTTGGAATGCAATTTTATCATCAGTCGTTAATTGAATGTCTGTGCTATCGGTTCCGTGAAGAACTAATATACCCCCAGATATTCGGTAAGCTTTTTTCTTTTCAGGTTTACTTACTTTCTCCTCGTTGTCATCCTCCGCAGTTTCGTAATCAATCTCTTCTTCCGAATCTTCTAATGGATTAATTTTTTTTGTGATATCAGTAGTAGGATTGGATTGTTCGGTAATCATACCATAACTTTTTCTAATTCTATTAGATTCTTCATTTAATAAATTACCTCCAAGTAATCTTCTTGATGATTCTAATAATTGTTTTAACTCCTCGTAATTATTCATTTTCAATTTGGTTTATAAATTGTTCAAAATTAAAAGCCGGACTAACATCTGTAAATTCAATATCAAAATTACTTTTAGTCACAATACCTTCATATCTTTCAACACCATTTATTTTAGTATTATGTCCAATACATTCTTTATTTATGGAGAGTTCTTTGGTTAGTTTTTTACATAATTCAACAGTGTTTTCTATTTGAATTTCAGTATATGGTTGCCAAAAAAAGTAATCTCTCCACTTTTTTTCATATATCTTCTCTTTATAAATATTACCAATCCAATTAATGTGTGAATTTTTTAATGGTTCTTTTTCCATCCACCCTAAATTCTCTAAACATATTATTATAGAATTCCTATTTATATTGACATCGGAGAAATAATTAGTGTGTTCATTATCGTTTAATAGTTTCAAAATTTTACCCTCTCTATTTATTACATAGTTTGGAATTTTGTCGTATTTACCGTTATAACGATACTTTAAAGACATCAAATAATTTTTAATTTCCCTTGAGGAGTGTGTTAAAATTATTTGTTTTTTCTTTTTCTGTTTACCTGTCGGTTTAAATTCCCCGTATTTTACAATATCAATCATTCTTTCTTATACACTAACCTTTTTTTATTTTTCACTCCCCTATCATATAGTTCATAATCGTCAGTTGTGTCAAATAATTCCTCATTTGTGACTTCATCAAATGACGGTATTGGATCATCTTTCATTACCTCATCAGATATTTCTTCAGATGTTTCGTAATTCGCAAAACTATCTTCTTTAGTTTCATATGGTGTAAACGCCAATGCGGTTGGTTCATCTTTCAAATCTTCAGGTGTTGGTGTGGGAAGTTTACCTTCTTCTCTCAATCTTTTAACCTTTTCCCATATTTTTTTTACTTGTTCGGTATTTGGTCTGTGTTTGATTGGTGTTTGTTCGGTTGTCAACTCCTCAACAATATCCTCCAATAATTCTTTTGTGGTGTCAGGTTTTTTTCGTAAACCTTTAAATGCTTGATTGGTTGCAATAACTAATGTGATTGCTAATGGATCAAAAACAAAGATTAATATTAATATAAAAAGGTTGGCAGTTTTCTTAATATCCCAATTTAAAAGTTCGCTAACATATTTTAACGCACCCAATTCACTACCTGAAATTTCTTCTGATTCCATATTCAAAATATCAACATCAAGTTTTGTGATACTATCATTCATTGAATCAATTCTTTTTGCAATGGTATCCCTTCTAACTTGTGCTTGTGATAATTGTGTTTCAAACGACTTTCTGTTGGCATTATTCGCTTTAGTGACTACTTGTCCCGTTTTTCTATCCACAGATTGTGTTGTGGTGTTATTGGACAATCCATCTCTTAATTTGGTGATGTCCCCATCTAAAGTTGTTTTCTCTTCGCTTAACTCATCCTTAACTTCCTCAAATCGTTTCTTTTTAACCTCAATGTTCTTAACTTGTTTCTCGTTTATTTCAAGTTTTGCAATATTCCCTTGGAATCCTGTGCTTAATAAACCGTAAATCCCAAGTGAGGTAATAATAGATAGGGTGACTAATGCAATTGTCAGATATATTTTTAATACTCCATATGTTTCTTTCCATTTATCGTGTAGATAAGTTGCAATTGCAATTTTAGATATTTCAAGGAATGATCCCATAATGATTACAGGTAATGCAACTCCAACAAATACGATTGATAATCCGACAACCGAATAATATGCTGCCGTTCCAGATAACCCTAAGGCACAAAATAATAAAAACCAAGGTAAAAATTTTTCTTTCATAATATATAAACTATACCCAATAAATACTAAAGATAAAGAAAAACCCCCATTTTAGGTGGGGGTTTATATATGATAGGTTAGTTATTTTTTAATTATCAATCAATGTCTCAACTTTAATTTCACCATCAACAAACCTTGATACTGAACAATGTTCAATTTCAACATCACCTTCAATAGTGTTTTTAAATTCATTGTATTGTTCTTCATTCTCTAATGAACCACATTGAGTTGCCGGTGACTGATATACTTTCAATCTATATGCACCATATGGATTTTTTAACTCATTGGTTTCCCAAATTAAATTATCAAAGGTATAATTTTCAGTCCCATCGTTGGTTAGAAATTTACCATTCTCATCTCTTTTATAAAATGCCGATCTATGATATCCACAATTATTACAATTTACATAATCTTCCCCCGTTTTGTAATAGAAATCGCTAAACGCTTCTTGTTTACAATTTGGACACTCAATATAATCTATTACACTTCCCATTTTTATTTTTATTTTTTATAAGTAATCAAATAACTCCGAACTATCATTCCTCAACTTTCGCAAACTTTTTTCCTTTATCTGACGAACCCTCTCTTTCGTCAAACCAAAATCCGAACCAATGTCCTCCAAAGTTCTTGGTGTGCCGGATAGTCCAAAGTAATCTTCAATGATTACTCGTTCTCTTTCGTCCAAAACATTGAGAGTATTTATTAATTTTTCTTTAAGGATGTCCGCAGTGTTAAATGCTGCATCAGGAGCGTCAGCGTCCATATTTGGAATCATATCTATGAATGTATCACCTTCATCATTGATATTCATATCCAAATCAATCATTGATGGTAATGAAGCGAATTTATCGGATAGTTTTCCACCATTGTTTTGAATTTCTTTCTTCGCCCTGTGAAGATCTTGGACCACATTTACCGGTAACCTGATTGTTCTTGCATTATCATTCAATGATTGGATGATTGATTGTTTAACCCACCAAACCGCGTATGAAATAAACCTCAAGTTTTTACTCCAATCAAAGTTTTTAATTGCTTTCAACAATCCCAAATTACCTTCGGCAACCAAGTCAGGAAAGTCCAAACCTTGATTTTGATATTGTTTTGCAACGGTAATAACAAATCGTAAATTACCAACCAATAATTCTTGTTCAACCTGTCTTCGTTGGTTATCAGTTAAAGTATCTGACATCATAAGTCCCGATAATTCTTTTTCCCTTTCAGGTGTCATAACTTTAATCTTCCTAATATCTTTTAAATAGTGAGAGATTTCGTCCTGATTAATCGGCATTCCTGTTCCTTTTTCTTTCATATATTTTATTTTGAATATTCTTCCAATTTTAGTTTCTCCACACTCGTGAGAGAATCCATTCCTCCATCATTGATTTTATCAAGAAGTTCGTCCAAAGACATATTACACACATCTTCTTTTTGTTTGTCAACAACTAATGGATTGTTTAATTTAACCATATCAAGTAACATATCAAAATATGGATTAGGTTTCTGCGATTCAAATGTAGTGTTTTTATTGTCAACCTTATCTTCTTTATTGATGGATAAAAGGTGATTGTGTCTATCCTTACCCATATTTGTTGACATCTCTCCGTTAAAAGGAATTAGAGTGAACATCAAATCTTCAAACTGGTTAAATAACAAACCGATATAGATTGACATTTCATCGTGTTTCAATGCGGAGTCAAAATGAAAAATTGCATTCCCATCACCATAAACAAATTTTACTTGATCGGAAATTACAATAGGTTGTATTTCTTTACCGATTCTATTGGTTAACTCTTCACTAGATATAGTTTCAATTTCACCGTATACAAACATTAGATACTTCATATTATTTTTTTTACAAAGATATAAATAATTCTTAAACTGACAATTTTTTAGATTCTTTATTATTTTTTCGTTTCAATAAAGCATCCTCTTTAGATAAAAGAAACTTAACTTTTGGATTTGGTGTTTCCTCATTATAAGGTATTAAGTTCTCAACCCTTCTGTTGGATAAATCAACATAATCTTTATCTAAATCAATTCCAACATAGTTTCTATTATTAAGTTTCGCCATTTTTAATGTGGTTCCACTTCCACACATAGGATCCAACACCAATTCACCTTCATTACTCCAAGATAGGATATGATCTTCCGCCAATGATTCAGGAAATATTGCCGGATGTTGGAATGCAATGTCGTCTTTGGATGAGAATCCTTTTCCGTTATTGATATACCAAACATTGTATCTGGTTCCAAATTCGGATACGACAAATCTATCTACCTTTTTAAGGTTACCATCTTTTTCTCTTTTTGACGGATCACCAAAGTTACTATGCCCCGCCCATCTATTCGGTTTATCCTTCAATAAATTTACGGTTTTTGGTTTTCCTTTTGATAAGACAAACATATACTCAAATACTTGAGAATATCTTCCCGTTTCAGGAAATGGAGCACCATTCTTATGGTAAATCATAGTGTCATAAAGGGTGAATCCAATCTCCATAAACTTAAGAGCTTGTTTGAATGAACTTCCTGTCTCACCACCATTTTTTACTTGATCATTTACAACCCAAATAACGACACCACCTTTTTTGGTTACTCTATACAATTCACGAGCCATTTCCACAAATGGGAAACTAAATCCATCCTCAAAAACAACCTCATCCTTAATTTTACCATTATAGGTTCTCATATTATCATAGGGGGGTGATGTCACCGTCAAGTCAAATGTGTTATCCTCATATCTTTGTAATGTTTCTATAGCATTACCTAAAATTATTTCGTTCATTTATTTTAATTTAAATTCAATATTTATCCTATGATAACCTTTCCACGCAGTTCTGTTAATCGCAGTTCTAAATTCTAACTCATTTTTGGAAATAAATCCATCCATACAGACAATTCCCTCACTTAAATTATTAATCCCTTTTTCTATTTTATCAAATAAATCAGTATTTTGATTGTAGTCCCAAAAATCCTGAACAAATTTATTATAAGTTGTTTGGTTTATTTTAGTTAACGCCGATTTACTTGATATTTTAAAATATGGTTCTGAATATAATGTCCAAGAATTAAAGTGAGATTTCCTATATTTTTTAATCTCCCGATATTTTTTAGTTAGAGGATGATATAAGTCATATTTAGATAAGTCGGATTTTTCGGATAAAACAAATAAAGAGGGGTTAAAATTACAATTTTTAAGTTTTGTAATATTATCCCTTCCTTCCCCTAACCAAATTATTTTAGGTGATTTTGTTTTCCTAATCCAACCATCAACCTCACATTTTTCCTCAAAATCAATTCCTGTCTTTGCCCTTATTTGCATAAAATTTGTAATTTATACAAATGTAATCATATTATTGATACACTTGCGAAATATTATCTTCTTTTCTAATTTTAACTATAGTATCCGCCCATTGGCTAACCATTGGGTTATGTGTGATAACAAATATCTTCTCAAAGTATTCTTTAATTTTAAAGAAAAATTCTGAAACCATTTCTAAATTATCGTTAGATATTTTTCCAAAAATCTCGTCCATGACCACGATATTTGGTTTTGGTAATGAACAAATTTTACTTAAAACACATCTCAATGCTAATGACGCGATTGTTTTTTCATAACCTGATCCAGATATCATTAGTTTCTCCACACCGGTACCATTATCAATCATCATAAACTCAACTTCATTTTTATCACTAATTCTAACCTCAAGTTTGAAGTATGAACTATCTTCCATTAGTCGTTGGAGTTCTGAATTTATCAACGGTATCATAGTTTTCATTATGATTTTAGAAATCCCATTTTTACCAAAAGCTTCCAAATATATTTTATACAATTTCTCTTTTTCAGATTCTTCCTGAATTTTGATAATCATACTTAAATTATTCTTAATCTTTTCTTCTAAAGATGTAATCTGATAAGTGTTATTATTGATTGATGTATTTTTTTGAGTTCTTTCTCTTTCAAGTTCTTCAATTCTAATACCGGCTTTCAATAACAATGTTTCAATCTTTTCATTTTCTTTGATTTTATCCTGAAGTTCAGAATATTTAATCAATTTTTGTTTAAGGTTTTCAATTTTTAAATCAAAACCCTCAATACTTAAATCATATTTTTCTTTGATTAGTTTGTTTTTTTCATACTCGTCAAACTCTTTTTTAAGTTGAGTGAAGGCTTGTTCTTTGCCTGATAAAACTTGCATTAACCCCAAAATTTCGTCTTTATGCTTGATATAACCATCAAGTTCGGCAATTTTAGATTGGGTAATAGATGCCATCATTAAGTCAATTCCACAGTGTTCACATTTGATTCCACCGTCCACAGAACTTTTCAATTCTTCAATTGACTTAATTTTGGATTCTACCTCAACTTTTTGTTTAAACGCTTCGTTATATTCTTCCTTAACCTTGTCGTGCTTATCTTCGTAATAAAATGAAGATGGTTCAACCACCTGTAATTCATTTAACTTTCCAATCACGTCATTTTTTTGACGTTCAAATGATTTTATTTCCTCACTAACTTTATCAGGATTTGTTTGAGCAATATCATTATCAATATTGGTATGTTTCTTTTTTAACATATCATCACGATAATCCTTACCCTTCGTTAAGTTTACATCAATTTGATTAAGTTCTTCTTTTAATGTTTCAATACCGGTTTTTAAAGTTCCAATACTAGTTTCATATGTTTCATTATCACTTTTTAATTGTTCGGTGTTATAAACATTTGACAACATTGATTTGGAGAAATCAGAATAAATTTGTTTTGCAGATTCTTCTTTTTTCTTTAAAAACTCCAACCCCATAAACCTTGAGAGAACTTGTCCTCTTGCGGTTGGTTTTGACTCTAAAAGATCCTCAAGATTTGTTGCGGTAGTTAGGATTGTCATTAAGAAATCCTCTTTAGAACCTATTGATGTTTTAATAAACTGTTCAGTTTCTCGTCTTTGTTCACCAGTAAAATTTTGTAAACTTCCATCGGCAAGTTTTTTGAAAAAGTCCAATTCAGTTTTTACATTCCATTCACCCTTTTTAGACATCTTTCTTTCAATATTCCTAACAATAACATATTCCTCACCATCAATGATAATCTCACCTTTAACGGATACTTTATCTTTGGTTGTAAATCTGTTAAAGATTTCTTCCGCCTTTGATGTTTTTGTGGTTTCATTAAAGAATAGGAACATCAATAGATCCACACTTAAAACTGTATTATGAGATACAATACCATTTGTGTAATATTGATGCACTTCAGCAACTTGGACATCATAAAGGGTATCTTTTTCGTCCAATAACTTAATACTTGTTACCGAACTGTTACCATCAATAGTTTGTATTTTTTCCCCAATTTTAAGTTCTTTAAGGACGACAAACTCGTTGTCCGTTTTTTTTAATTTATGATAATCCGCACCCTCAACAAACATACCGTTGTCTAATTCACATCTATATACCTCCGCATTTTTTTCCGTAATACCACACCACTCAATGTTTTTATACCCATATGGTGTATTAACTTTAAACCCTAAATCACCATATTTTTGGTAAATTTCATACAACTCCCCAATTTTAATTTTCATTTTTTTATAACTTTTTCTTTATTTTCCTACCTATTTGTTTTTATTTTAATTCATCAGGTAAAAAACCTATCTTATTTACTATGTAATCAATATCAAATTCAATTTCAATATTTGTATCATACCTAATACATTTCCCACCAAAATTTGGTGGATTAGATTCAACCACCGTAATTCCATTACATTTATCAAAATCAATTCGTTGATTCTCACCATATGATAAGAAATTAGAGAACTCAATGTTTTTAATATACCATTTCTTAAATGATGAAGTTTCTTCTTCCGATTCGGACATTTTATTCTCAACCATTCTATTGATTGACATTACCTCGTCAACACGGTTTTCATACCCTTTAGATTTAAGGAATTGTTTTAACAAATCAGATTGATAATTTGTATCCATAATATTTACGGACACATCAACACTTTGCATCGTATCTTCCTGAATGTTTTTAACTTTCGTAATAACATTTACATTGGTGGAATTATACTTCTTTTGAAAGTAATGTTTAACACTCTTGATTTTATCTTGAGTGAAATTATCCGAAATGTCTTCCCAAACTACCTGAATAGATGGGTTTTCAAAGTTAGAAAACTCTAAATCTTTTATCATAATATTGTAATTAAATTTTTTTGGTGGATTAAATAGATCCATTTATTATTGTTCGTCTTCAGATGTAATAGATTCTTCAACTGTGTTTACTTCATCAATAGTTTCAACATCAGTTACGTTTTCAATGTCGTTAGTGTCAACAATATTAAATTCAATAGGACTATCCCCCACTTGAACCTCCAAACCTTCAGATTCTTTGAATTTGTCCATTTGTTCTTTAAGAAGTTTGTTAAATGCGTTTTGCATCTTTGTTTTTTCTAACGCAATTTTTTGATTTCGTTTTGCAACTTTTGCTCTGTGCTCTTTGTCTCTTTTTCCCATTTTTATTTTATTAGTCGTTTAAAATTTGTGGTCCATTTTCATCTTCCACGATATATGTTGTCTCAATTTTTTGATTTGATAATCTGTTTTCTTCAAACCATTCCACAATAGCATTTATTCCCCATACTGCTCCTGACGCTAATAAACCGTCAAAGAATATTGATGCGTATTGATTAACTCCCAACATTTCATGCCAAGGAGAATATGCCACAAATGACATAAAAAATCCTGACCAAGCACTGGTACACATCATGCAGGAAACCAAATCAGATATAAATCCAAATAACTGACTTAATACGGGAATACCACTATCCCCAACTCTTCGGAACCAATTTCTTAATCCCTGAAATATTGATCCATAAACCAATATGTTTGACATACCATATACTGATAATATCCAAATTAATATACTCATAATTTTTGTGTTATATTAGAACCTTTAAGATAAACAGCCCCTTGACTAACCTTAATACTTTCTAATTGTTTATTTATGCCTTCCAGCTCTTCTATTTTTTTGTCTTTTAATGATAGTTCTTTTCTTAATTTCTGTAAAGTTTCCCCCATCATTTTTAACTTTTCATCATCTACAGGAATGTCTAATTTTTGTCTAAGTTTGTCTAACTCTTCATCTTTTTTAGACATTTCATTTTGGAAAATATTTTCCATTTCAGTCGTTTTAGTAGAAAATATTTGTCTTTCATTACCCAATTCTTGGTTTAAGTGGAAAATATTTTCATTCAACTGTTGGATTTTTCCGAACAGTTCATCTTCACCTGTTTTGTCACTAATGTATTCTATTTTTGTGACAACTTTTTCAACGGGAACTTCCTTAATTACCTCAACTATTTTCTCAACCTCTCTAATAACTTCAACGGGAACTTCCACTCGTTTTTCAACTATTACCTCAATTTCCGTGTGTTTTTCACCAATCCCGTCTGTTTTTAAGTGTTTTTCCTCATCATTAAGTGAATTTCCCAAAAAACCATACTTTTCAATATTAAATCCTGATTGAAAACATTTTTTAAAAAATTTATCGGTGTCGTCAATTTTGTTTAATTCACAAAACGATAATACCGACTGTATGGTTTTTTTGTTAAATATTTTTGAGTAGTTCGGTTCCATTTTCAATATCTTCAAATGATTTAATCTCAAACTTCAAAAATGGCTTGGGGTTGAATAAGTCGGTGTATGCGTATTCTTTTGTTTCCACATTATACACTCCATATCCGTGTCTTCCAATACTTTCCGCAATTGTCTGTTGTATTGTTGATCCCACCATATACCCCTTACCCGTTTTGAACTTAAATTCTTGTCTTTTGTGGATGTCACCACATAAAACGACTTCAAGTCCATTAAATTTTTCAATGTCATAAGCTTCTTCACCAAAGTCAAAACCAATATCTGTTTTCATACCTTGTATTGGTCCGTGAAATAAACCAATTCTTTTTCCTTTCGTCTCAGTAATATCGGGGGGAATATTTCCTTGATATTGAGAATACACACACCAACTAATGTTATCGTCTTCATAAACGCCACGATCTCTGTAATAACGAATGTTTGGGTTGTTTAATGAATTTATGATTGGTGTTAATGCGTCCAATCTTTCAATATTCCCCGTGAGAAAGTCGTGATTACCTGGTATGATGATAGTTGGTGCAACATAAGAACATTCAGTCAGTATCCAAGCAACAAACTCAATTAATTCCGGTGTCATTTGATTTTTAGAATGGACTAAATCTCCCGTAAATATGATACGATCAGGTTCTAATTCTCTCCATTGTCCAATTGCGGTTTCAAGTATGGAACGATATAAATCGTGATCTTTAAATAATCTGATATGTAAATCAGAGAAATGTATAATTTTTTTAACCATATATAAAATATAGTTATTTGATATTAAATTGTCAAATCTTATTCAGATGGGGGTTTAATTGTTAACCTCACCCAACAAGTGTCGTAGTTGATCCTTACCTACTGGAATTGTCAATCCCCTTAAATTATATATTTTATCCATCCACCCCTCTGTAAGTTTCAGAATAACGCGATAGGTTAAACTAAATTCTTCCAAAAACGACCAAATTTCTTCATAACTAATGTAAACTTTCTTATTTCTTCTATCGTAAACCATTAGATTATTACCTTTTTTATATCTAAATAATGTCCAATCAGGTTCTTCTTCCAACTGAACAACATCAAGATTGTTAAATAGATGTAAAAACTCCATCGGATCATCATTAAACACTAATTTTAATAGGTTTTCAGGTCCACCTATTATATCAGAAGCTTGTCTCCACCCCAATACTTTGACAATTTTTTTTAATTTATCTTGAGAAGATTGTTTTTGACTTTCCGTAATTATTATTTTCATATCATATAAATACTACATAAAACAAAAAACCCCACCTTATTCGGATGGGGACTTAATTTCTATTGAGGGTTGATTACTAGTGTTCCGATACTTTTTAAAGTCGTTAATCCACTTTTGTTCATCACTAATGACTTGTCCCATTTTTTCAACAATAGGTGACATTGGTATGTCTTTATTTTCTAACTTACCATCCAAATATCCCTCCAACCAAATGTAAAATTCTTTATAACTTAACATATTAATCAAATAATTGAAAATCAATGTTTACGTGTCCACATTCATTACACATATAAGTTGGGAATGGAACTAACGTGTCTTCCGAACTACCTGTCATTAGTTTAGGGACTTTTTTAATCAACACAACTTCCTTGAAGTATTTTGACATACATTTCTCACATTCAATCGTTGGTTGTTTTTTAAGATCAATTTTTGGTTTTAAAATATCATCCATTTCTTATTTAATTATATAATTTATTTTTAATCCGTTTGGGATAACATTATCCCAAGTTGTGGTATATACCCATACCATTTCAATAGTTGTTTCCATATCCAATTATAACTAATCTTTATTATTTTTTCAAGTATTGTTTCATATTCATATCTAATATTGTTTGTTGGACTTCTTTTGGAACTCTAAACTCTTCAAATGTTCCATCCTCTTTAACTAAAACAATAATCCCCCCATATAGTTTAATGTTACCATATTTTGATCCTTTTAACATCTTTAATAATAATTTACAATAAAAAGGAAGTTGTGTGAAGTAATGTCCGAGAGCATTATTTGGGTGTTTTTGAAATGGTGGTTTCATTTTTTTAGTGAAGAAGTTTTCCTCAAAGTTTTTTGGGCGATTACTTTTCCAATCTGTTATGATTAACCCAAATTCGGTTCCCTCTCTATTCATTATTAACCAAAATTTATCGGGTTGTCCAACATAACCAATCTCATTACATCCCAACACCATTTCAGTATCCAATAATACCGCACCTCTTTCTTTCATCAATTCCAAAAAGTCGGTACCGGCATGAATCATTGAGTCACCCTTCAATATCTGTGTAAAATCACAATCAAATATTGGTTGTCTAACCTCCTTTTCAATCCCAAACATTTCCAATGATTTCTGTTCAAGAAAAAAGTGAACTCTTGACCCCAAATTTGTTGAGTATGTTCCCGCATCTCCCCATTCTTTCAATAGTCTAGCCTTTTCTTCGGGATCACCTTTAGCCTTCTTTTCCGCAATTCCATCTGAATCAAATTCATCATAAAATAACTTCATTACTTTTGATACTGACGGCCAGTCACTTCTCAATTCACCCGATAAATTAATCATCGTGTATGTGTGACTATCTTCCTCAAAAGTTAGTTGTAATTCTTTTTGTTTGTTTGCAACAATTTCTCTAATCTCACTTGCAATTTCTTTTAAATTCATCAATCTCTTATTTCAATATAATAATCGTTTATTTCACCTTTTAAATCACAAACATCCTTATCTTCAGGTAGTTTGACAATTTTTATTCTACCCCATAACATACCACCATTTAATTCGTGGTAAAGTTTCACCGCACTTATCCACGCATCTTCGTCCAAACAAATAATTATATCTCCTTTGGATTTATTGTATATTGTCTCAAACAATAACTCTGACATATGTTTACCCAACATCGGTATTGAGTTTTCCAAGAATATTCCGTCAAATGCCCCCTCAACAAGGTAGATATCTTTATCCCAATCAATTAAACTTTCCCAAAAAATAATCTTTTCTTTTTCAGCCTCAGGGTTTCGGTATTTCGCCTTTGTATATGGATCCCAACTTCTACCTATATAATAATTAAGTTCACCTTTTAAATCATAGGAGGGAATAATTATTCTACCGGAGTGACTTCCACTATCACAAAAACCAATTTGATATTTTTCAATCATATAATCGGAAATTCCCCGATTATATAGGTAATTTATTGCTTGTTGTCTAACAGGATATCTTGGATTTACATCCTTAAATAATTTATATTCTTTTGGGAGTTGGGCTTTTGGTGATTTCTTTTCCCTCACTTGGACTGTTTCAGGTTTGAGGATATTATATAATTTCTTTAATTTTTTATTCCCAAATTTGTCAAATAATTTACCTAAAGACCCGTGAGTTCCCTCACTATCTCCACAACTCCAACAATGGAACACTGATTTTTCAACATTAACTTCTAAATTACCTTTATTTTTATCGTCATCACATATTGGACAATCCCACGAAACTTGAGATCTGTTTTCGTAAATTTTTTTTGGATCTCCTAAAAATTCACTAATTAATTCAACTACATTATCAAATTCATCCATATTTTGCAATATAATCATAAAATATGAAATAATCAAACTTCACAAGTTTTCCTATTCCTTTATATTTATAAAGATAATAATAGTAAATGCCAACGGATATAACAATAAATAATATTTCAGGAACAACACCATTTGATGTTTATGTATGTGATACAGGATACACTTCTTGTATTTATGTGTCAACAATAACAAGTGGTGAATTACCATACACCTTTGAGATTCCACCTGTTTACTCATCTTTGACTAATTTTATAGTCAAAGTTGTGGATGATAATGATTGTGTCGTAACTAACACCGTAACAGTTTAAATATGGGAGGTTGTTCAGTAAATTATTGTGTTAGTGGTGGAACCATCTATGATGGTACCTATACTTATGGTGGATCATATTCGGGTTATGATTATTTTGTTGGGGGTAGTCACACTATATACTATTCCACAGGTCAAACTCAATGGTGTTTGGCAACTACTTTAGGTGATCCAACTTGTTTATTATTTGGGAAATCTCCTTGCGTGAGTTCTTGTCCTGATTTGTGTGATGAAATTTTTGGTCCAGGTATTTGTCCTTCACCAACTCCATCACCTACCGCGGCTTGTTCAATAGATTTTGACGCAATTTTTGATTGTGAGGTTGTTGTTACTCAAACACCAACACCAACACCAACTCCAACGGTAACTCCAACAATGACACCAACATCAACTAATCCTTGTGGGGGAGTTGGTATTGATGTTTCGGGAGTTACTTATAGTCCAACACCGACACCAACACCAACGATAACTCCATCACAGTCCCCCGAAATTACAAGACCTTGTAATGTTAACGGAACGGTTACATTTAACACATTAGACGATTATATTCAATGCTCAAATAGTAAGCAATTCAAAGATTGTTTAAATGGATTTGTGTATTCAACAACTAATGTTGTATTAGATCCGATGGGTTCTACTCCTGTAATTGGTATGGTGTATGAGGCGACTGTCAATGAAATTGATATATGTGTTGAATATATTGGAACTGTGGATAATACTAGTGGTGTTGCAACTATTGTATTAAACACCGAAATTGGTTTAGTTTCTGAAGGTGGATGTCTTGTTTGTATCCCTCCTGTTAGTTCTACGCCAACTCCAACACCAACTGTAACACCAACAATAACACCATCATCAACACCGAGTGTTTGTTGCGAATATGTGGTAACGAATTTATTATTTAGTCCAAACACATTTAATATTAAAAGTTGTTCCACTAATCAAACCGAAGTGATTACAATAAATGGTGGGTCATCAATAACGGTTAAATCATATAAAGTCCCTGTTGGTAACAATATAAATATTGTTTTTGTTGATTGTCCTTGTGTTACTCCAACACCAACACCTACGGTAACACCAACAATTAGTGTGACACCAACGGTAACTCCAACTCCAACGGTAACTCCAACATCAAGTTTACCAATAGTTAATCCTTTTATATCAGTTTGGAGAACGACTAGTCCTTCGGAAACTATTAATTTACCTTACGATCCTGCGGGAACATATAGTGGAACAATTGATTGGGGTGATGGTAATACATCCGTTAATTCATACGCAAATATATCACATACTTACGCCTCCGCAGGTGACTATACCGTAACTATAACCGGAACAATTAATGGATTTAGTTTTTTCCACGACAATACTAATGTGTTAAATATATTGAGGGTTGAACAATGGGGTAATGTAATAATTAGTAATACTGGTGGTCAATTTGAAGATTGTTCTAATCTTACTTTAACCACAGTTACCGATATACCAAATCTTACATCCACATCAACTTTATATCATATGTTCCTTAGTTGTACATCATTAACCACAATAAATAATTTGAATTCTTGGGATGTTTCTAATGTCACTAATATGGGTGCAATGTTTTTTGCCTGTCCTCTATTTGATCAGGATATAAGTTCTTGGGATGTTTCTAATGTTACTAATATGAGTTCTATGTTTACCGGTTCTTTATTTAACCAAGATATTAGTTCTTGGAATGTTTCTGGTGTGACTAGTATGATTTCTACGTTTTCTAATACACCGTTTAATCAGGATATAAGTTCTTGGGATGTTTCTAATGTTACTGCTATGAATGCTATGTTTAACGATACTCCATTCAATCAACCTATTGGGAGTTGGGATGTTTCTAATGTTACTAATATGAGTGCAATGTTTCTTAGTTCTTCATTTAACCAACCTATTGGTTCTTGGAATGTTTCTGGTGTAACTAATATGGGTAATATGTTTACTACCGCAACCGCGTTTACTCAGGATATTAGTTCTTGGAATGTTTCTGGCGTTACCGATATGGGATATATGTTTAATAACGCAACCTCATTTAATCAGGATATTAGTTCTTGGGATGTATCTAATGTTACCAATATGCTTCAGATGTTCCGATCCGCAACTTCATTTAACCAAGATTTAAGTAGTTGGTGTGTCACATTAATACCTTCATCACCAACTTTCTTTGATTTTCTTGCAACATCTTGGGTTTTACCTAGACCTGCTTGGGGTACTTGCCCACCATAATACAAAATATAACGCAAAAAAAAATATCGGTTGATTAACCGATAATTGGATTTATCTATGTTTTTTATATACTTATTTCCAAATATCTTTTGAATTCATATACCCCAAGACACAAGCATACGCATCTGTCTGATCAAAGTTTTCTTTCTTGAGTGTGTTATTTTTAGTGTATAACCATTGAATTTGAGGTTCTTTTTTAGCGACTAAATCCCAAATAATTTGTTTCTTATCTATGTCTTTTGGAAGACCTCCAAATAAAACATGCTTACCTTTATCATTAGGTTGAACTAATTCAGGGAATGCAAACTTTCTTGAGTTATATGTTGATATAAATTCAGGAACTATCCCTAACGCATCATATATTTCTTTACATATTAAAGTATTAAACCTTAATAGAGTTTGTATCGTATATGCATTATTTGAGTTCATTAATGGTTCTTCAATTATTACATTAACAATACCTAAATTTTTGTATTCCAATAATTTTGTTCTAAAGATTTCAGATTTAAGTAATAACTCCAATATTTTATTATCCCCATGATCTTTAGTTTTTGGTCTTGGTGATATGTGAGTTAGTTCTAATAGTTCTTGATTTTGTATATCAAATAGTGCCCACCCTATTGTTCTTGTTGAGACATCAAGTCCGAGAACCTTTGGTGAATTTTTAATAGGTCTAGCCATAAAAATATTTATTTATTAACAATATAATAATGAATGTGTAAAATTAAAGTTTTACAGGTCCAACTTTACCACAAACTGTTGTATTCCCTGTCTTAATACGGGTGATTGTAGTTTAGATATAATCACAATATCTTTATTTTTGTCCAATAACGCAATCTCCGTAATGTATGATTTAGTTCCTTGTGTCCAAGTAGGATTTGATGTGTTTAAAAATTCAGCATTACTCAAATTAATCTTATATTTCATTTCATATATTGTTGCTTGGATATCAGTTTCCAAACCGCCATAAAAATAAAATTCATCTCCAAAATTTAAAGTTTGTCCTGTCGTCCCCAATGTTGTTAAGGATATGTAGTCATTTAAATCATAATATGGTGCGGTATTATACAATTCAGGAGTAATCACAAATGTGGTTCCTGTAAGTCCATCTTGAGTTAAATATCCATTGATTGTTGACGCACTGATGACATCGGTATAATCAATTATTCTCCATTGAGTTGAGTCAGGTTTATTTCCTGTTGTAACTTTTTGACATAAAATTTCAAAATTGGTTCCGAAATATCCTTGAGGTAAATAATTACAACCGGTAATACAAGGTGTTCCTGCACTATATACCGGTTGAACCATACATCCAAACTCGGCACCAAATCTTAATGCAACATTTTTAGAAGTGTCCGGGTTACAATCATTGTTATTACCAACAACTTTTGAATAGTAATTACAGTGTAATGAATTGGTGAAACCTGTTTGATTTGTCAGTCTATAAGTGACATACATAGTTTCAGTATTTCCTGTCAATATCCCATCAACTGTTGATGTTGGTGTTCCACAGGTATTTGGTGTTACCAATGATACTTGAGGTGCCGGTAAAGTCCAGTTTCTGTTTGCTTTATATGACATTGCGGCAATTATCTCTTCATCGTCAATAATAACAATTTTACTATCAGGGAATACTTTACCTATTCTACTTGGGTATCCGTCAGCATTTGCGTGTGTATCCCAAAGATGATAATATCTAATACCAGGTTGATTCATTCCCGAATTTTTATTTGATTGTATGTATTGAACATCAAATAAGTTTTTATCCTCAAATCCTTCAGGATCAACCCAAAATGTTTGTCCTGAACAACATTCAGGATTTTTGTGCCACATCAACCAAGGTAAATGTAGTTTAAAGTTTCTCGCTTGTCCTGTCGTATCTTCAGGATTTGCTGAATCATAAGGTTCTAACGCAAATTTCTCACCATAGAAGAAATCAATCGTTTGATTTGTATAATGTATAATTGCAATCGCTTTTTGTTCTTCAGGTTGAACTACTATCTTCTCATCAAATGAGTTATAGTAATTAACGGAACTCGTATCTTTTTGTCCCAAACTTGATGCGTATCCAAAATATTCTTTTGTTCCAAGATAATCAATAGATCCAAAATACTCATATCCTTCATATACTGAAGGGTATAATCCTGCCGGGCTTTCACTCCAAGGAATATTCATATTCCATATTTTAACATCAAACTCATCAATATCACATACGGTTTCAAAATTAATAACATCAGTACTCCAATGAGGTGCCGGTGTTATACTATCGTATAATGTTGTCATATTTGACGGGTATATTAATGTTCTTGAATAACATGATCCTGAGAATGATGAAAAGTCAGGTAAATTTCTATCTACCGTAATTACATTGTTACAATATGCAACAATTCTATATGTCATCATAGGATAACAACTATTGATTGACATAAAACAATCCGCCATTGGTGGTAATGGACACACAGACGATGACGATGGTGTCAAACAAGGTGTTTTTGTTGGGGTTGGTGTTGGACTTGCCGAACACTCAAATGTGTATGTCGCACTTGGTGTTGGTGTTGGTGTTTGTGTTGTACCAACGGATGCCGATGGGGTTGGTGTTGGTAAATTATAACAAGTATTATTTACATCCCACTTACCATCATAATAAATTGTGATGAAATCACCAACCGAAGGGATTGATTCATTAATTAAATTAGATCCCGAATATATTAACTCAACTTGATTTGTCCCACTTAAAGAACACATATTAACAACATAGTTTGAGCTGACAACATAATTATTATTCGTTAACGCACTCCAACTAATTGTTGTTGCGGTAGTGTTTCCCGAAAAAAATCCTCTTAACGGTGCTCTATTAAACACAGGTTCAACAACCGAATCCATATAAGGAATACCAAATGTGTTACCTGCCGTCCCATCAACATAATAAGGATACTTAACATTTTGTCTGTTAGATTGTGGAGATCCAGCACTATTTTGACTATTAAATGGTGGTTCCAATACCATACTATATGGTTGATTATATGTTGACGATAATGCGTTATACGATACTTCACTATCTCCCACTTGGAAATACGCGATGTTAAAATTACCTTCAGATAATTTTTGTCTACCTGTATCCGTAACTCTTGTGTTAACTAAACCAGAGGTATTTTTGATTATGTATGCCATTTGTTATAAATACTATATTTTTTATTTTATTACGATCCAATATGTGGTGGTGGGTTTATAACGGTTACCGTACTACAAGGGCAATTATTTAATGTCACATCATTCAAATATAAATGATACGAGTTTGTCACACCTAAACATTTGGTAAGGATTGGTAAATTTAATGTCGGTGTTGGATTACTTATTGTACCACTTACCGTATCTCCTTGAACTATTGTAATTCCATTCCAAGTATACGTGTTTAACGATTGAATACTAACCCCTGTTGGACATTGAAGATTATTTAATAAATTAGTATTTCCACTATTTACAACTGTACTATACGGAATTGAAACCATATTTTTATTCACCGTTACAACATTATTCCAAGTATAAGCACCATATTGCGGTTGCTCTATTAAATCTTTCACATGCACTATGTCAAACGATATACTAGCACCAATTGGTAATTGGGGTGATACCGTTACATTAAATGTTGTTGCGTTAATATTTAAACTTAATGTTACAGTATAAAGTATTGGTGCCGGTGGTGCGTTTAAAGTAATATTTTGATTAAATGTTTGTCCCGACGCATCCATCACAATTGTTGGGTATATACCCGGACATAGATTTTGAAACACAGGTTGATTAGGGATAAAATTAATTCCATTAATACTATACGAATACGGTGGAACTCCATCCTCAACATTAAAAATTATACTTCCATCACTAACACAATTACCAGGAGTGTTATTAGTAATACAAGTAGGTTGATTAACCGTTAATGTATAATTCAAATTATTTTGAACAACGCAACTACCTTCGTTCATTTGAACCGATCCTATCACAGGATTTGGTGGAACTGACCCTAATGAATACCATCCTGAAATAGGTGGTGCCACAGTATTGGTATTAATTAAACTACCATATGTCCATCCTGATACTTCCCACTGACTTGATCCGCTCATCCATACCACATCATAACCTGACGGTGTTGATGTCCAAGTAGGTTTTCCATTGTAATAACCGTTATAACTAAAATCAATCAATTCCGAATAAATATGGTTTTCAAAATTACCCAAAATAGTTAAACATAAATCACCATATACCGGTGTTGGGCTTGGTGTTGGTGTGGGAGTTGGTGTAGGAGTTGGACTTGGTGCCATTAAATAACAAGTGGTTCTTGCGGTAAAATCACCATAAAAATCGGTAACAACCGCATCATATTCTCCACTACCTAAATTTGTTAATGTTTGTGAATAATTACCGTTTTCCCATTGTATTGTGTATGGTGGAGTTCCTCCTGTCACATATAAAGTTGCGACTCCGTCAAAACTACTTATTGATGTGGGATTTTGAGTTACGCATTGAACTCCTAATGGGAATATTGTTATCACATTACATTCGTTTTGATAACTATATACTTCACCAGTACATACACCATCAAGACAAAAACCGTTAACATTAAAATTTATGTCTAAACAATTTGATATTGGATTCAAATCCTCACTACATATACTATATGTTGTTCCGCTTTGGAATGTTTCCGTTACGGTATTTCCACTACAATTAGTGTATGTTAAATCATACTCACTAACTTTAGTAAAACTAAATTCTAAACAATAACAATTTGGCATTTATTAATCTTTTACTATAAATAATCAACTTACCATTTTTTAGTAACTTAATTATAAATAAAGATATTATAGTATTGTGAAAAGTGAATTATGTGGTATGGTAAACACCTCATATGTGAGTTTTTAATATGTTTTATTTAATACGAATATATCACTGTAGATTGAGTTTAACGCACTATTAGAACTCCATTGTGCGGTTACATTTAAAGTATTACTACCTGTCGTATCAAATGTTGTATTATTAACCGTATTAAAACCAAATCCTTCTTGAACTCCACTAGAATCTTTTAAAACGTGTAAGTTTCCTAGTGTAACAATAGACGCAACTGTTGTCCCACCAATTTGTCTTATCGTAAAATTAAGGCTCATTGACCATACTTTACTCACAATTCCCGGCATTGTTAATGGTCCTGAATCGGCTAATATTACGGATCCCGACTTTACTCTAATTGTTAAGGTGTCATTATTTTTAGCAGATATTACCCCACCAAATTCCCCACTAAATGAGTCACCAACACTAAAACCATTTGCCGGTACTATTAATGTTCCAACACCACCACCAATTATTGTCGTTTCTACTGTTGTTGCACTTATCGCAACGCTATTACCCGTTTGAGAGAATAACCCATAATTTGTTACTCCTGCAACTGTTTTAGTTTTAACAATACCTGTTGACGAATCTCTCGTTAAAAATTGTGTAACTGTTTGGGTATCTGTAATTGGAGTATCTTGTATCGCCAAATTATTAATATGGAAAGTGCACGCAGATACTGAATATACACCTTTACCTGAAGCCGATGAAAAATTGTGACTCACAGTATTTCCCGAACCTCCTAATATTGAAGAAAGTGATCCATTTGAGGTATTATCTTTTCCACCACCTATATTTGATTGATTACATAATGTTGTGTTATCCCACCCTCCACTTATTGTTGAAAACTGTCCGATTATTGTATTTAGATAACCACCACCAATTGTGGATCCAATACCAAATACCTTATTTCCACTACCACCTAAAATACTTGATGTATCCCCTGTTGTTGTATTACATAACCCACCCCCAATTACCGAATAAGTATCCACAGTTGTATTTTTACAACCTCCACCAATAAATTCGTGACCAGATTTAACACAATTTTTTTCACCACCACCTATGGTTGATCTTCCCGCCGTAGGTGCGTTAGAATTACATAATCCACCCCCAATTGTTGAGTATTCCGAATTTAAAAAATTACAAACACCTCCCCCTATTGTTGAGAAATTGTTTGATACAGTATTTCCACTACCACCTCCTATGGTTGAAGTAGTTCCTGAAACCATATTACCATAACCACCACTTATAGTTGATCCTGAGGAAATTACCGTATTTCCAGCTCCCCCACCAATCGTTGATCGAATACCATAAGATCCATTTTGTTTTCCTCCACCAATAAATGACATATCGCAGTATGACACATTACCAACACCTCCACCAATAAATGAACTACCCCCACAGGTTGTATTACCATCACCACCACCAATTGTTGAACAGTTTCCGATGGATGTGTTTTTATAACCACCACCTATGGTTGATCCTATATCCGTTGCAGTATTTCCACTACCACCACCGATGGTTGAACTATCCCCTAATGATGTGTTCTGATTACCTCCACCAATAAACGAACATGCTCCGAAGGATGTGTTTTTATAACCTCCACTAATTGTGGTGTTACATCCATTTGAGGTATTAAAATTACCCCCACCAATGGACGAATAACATCCGCTTGATGTGTTACTACCACCACCACCAATTGTTGATCTATGTCCACTTGATGTGTTGCTATTTCCTCCTCCAATTGTTGAATAATATCCACTTGATGTGTTTCGTATACCCCCACCAATGGACGAATAACATCCACTTGATGTGTTACATACTCCACCACCAATTGTTGAGAAATATCCACTTGATGTGTTAAATACTCCACCCCCAATAAATGAATAACAATTACTTGATGTGTTACGCCTTCCACCTCCAATTACAGAATAACACCCCTCCGATGTGTTTTGAGATCCCCCACCAACAAATGAATAACATCCACTTGATGTGTTATAATATCCCCCACTTATTGTTGATTTATCACCACTTGATGCGTTACAAAACCCCCCACCAACAAATGAATAATATCCGCTTGATGTGTTACTTCTACCTCCACCTATTGTTGAGTAATATTCACTTGATGTGTTATACCATCCACCACCAATAAATGAACCTATTTCTTCTGACGCATTACCAATACCTCCACCAACAAATGAATAATCCCCACTTGATGTGTTGTTATAACCTCCACCAATAAACGAATAATCTCCACTTGATGCGTTACTTTTACCTCCACCTATTATTGAGAAATATCCACTTGATGTGTTGTTATAACCTCCACCAACTGTTGAACATATTCCACTTGATGTGTTAAGATACCCCCCACTTACGGTAGAATAATCCCCCGAAGCATCGTTACCATTACCACATCTTTCAACCGAACAATTTCCCGCACCAACGATCATAACATATGTCCCCCCGGTTAAAGAACTCACTATTTGTTGAAAACACGCTTTATATGATGATCCCGCAGGATTACCTTGTGATGTGTCGTTAGGGTTGACGATATGAATTAAATCGGTTAAATTAACTCCTGTTGCTGGTGTTTGATCAGTTAAAAATGCCATTATTCTTTTTTATATATAAATACACCTTAATTTGTTATTGAAATTGGTAAATACTATAATCCATAAAGAAAAAATCGTCCCCATCTTGGAATTGTTTGAATATCGGTGGTAATTCGTTACAATTAATAATAACAAGTTTTTCACAAAATGTGTCATTTAATTTAACTCCTATTGCGGGTGCGGTATTAAATTGTAGTGGTAGCGTTATTGTTACTGTCGGAGGAATTGCGGTATTTACCGTCGCAACCAAAACACATTGATTACCATATACATCACAAATATAAATTTGGTATGGTATTGTTAATCCGGTTACATTATTTATTTGTAATTGTGTCATTATAATTCTTGAATTATATAACTGTTATGGTGTGCACGAGACGCAATATATGTCATAATCAATTAATAAATTGATAATAACTCTTGCATCGTCTAATTGTGTCGTTACTGTAGGTTGACAACTTGTTCCGCTAGTTAAACAACCACTTTTTATAATTACTTTATTTATCTCAATATTTGTCTCAACCGAACTAATTCCTGAAAACCCATATAAAGTGTCCTTAATCACATCCGTCCACTCGTTGTCAGTAGGATAATCGTCAAGTCCTGTTGAGGTGTAAAATAAACTTTGAGAATTAACTCCATCAACAGTGACATCAATTGTGAATGTTGCGGAGCTTAATATACAATTTGTATCTCCTGATGTTAAATCAAAGAAACCTTCATTAAACATTTGTTGAACCCCTCTCCTACCAAGTACCCCACTATTTTGGAAATTACTGTCACAAACTGAATATGTTTGGTAACTACTTTGTAATACTGTCCCAAATAAACTAATTGTTTTAGTTAATGAACATCCATTATCATCAATGACTTCTAACGAATATGTTCCGGCAGTTAATCCCGTTACAGTGGATCCTGTTTGTCCATTAACATTAGAACTCCAATTTAAAGTGAATGGTGGTTCTCCACTAGTAATTAATGTATTTAATTCACCATCATTACCCGAAACTGGTTGTGTTACGAAAAAATCAAAATATACAGGTGATGATGCGGTTACATATGTGGTTTCCGTTTGTTGACATCCACCCGCATCTGTGACTGTTACACTATAAAATCCTGGAGATAAATTACTAAATGTTGTCACAGGTCCAGCCGGAAATCCTGTGATTTCATAAGTGTATGGTAATGTTCCCCCACTTGACGCTAAAATTTGTATTGTCCCATTATTAAACCCACAAGTTGTCCCCGTAGTATTTGCGGTAATAGTATATAAATTAGTGTTATTAATTTCAGTAGTTCCTGTGTATGTACAAACACCATTACTAATAGTTATTGTATATGTATCTGAAGATAACGGTGGTGAATTATAATTATTACCATCGGTAGATGTAGTTACGGTATTACCTAAAGAATTTATTATGGTGTATGTGTAAGTACCAACATTACTACCCCCATCCAATTCAATAAATATTTGCCCATCATTATTGTTACAATTTGAATTAACCGTGCTAATGTTAATTATTGAGAATCCATTTGGTGTTAATAATGTTGTTGTTTGTGACGCACTACATAACCCCGCATCGGTAACATTAACGGTAAAATCACCTGAAGATAACCCCGTAAATGTATAACTATTTGAGAATGTAACCGCCACAGATCCGTTTGAACCCGAAAAATAAAATGGTGCGGTTCCTCCTGTAAGTTGTGCGGTTACCTCACCATTATTTGAGAAACAACTAGGTGCGACAATCGTAAAATTAACAATACCTACCGGTAAAACTTGATTTACCGTTATATTTGTCAGTGTTTTTGAACACGACAATGAATCAGTCATAGTCACACTATACACGCCACTTGTCAATCCTGTTACGGTTGATCCTGTTTGCCCATTAGCGTTAGAACTCCAACTATATGAATATGGTGGTGTTCCTGTTTGTCCTGTGACAAATATTTTTCCACTACCATCAAGGGCAACGCAACTTCCATCATCTATCACATAAACCCCAAAATCAACCGTTGTTGACGATTTTATAATACAACTTTCACTTTTTCCTGTGCATCCACCCCCATCATCACCTATAACATAATATGTTCCTCCAGATAAAGGAGCAAATGTGTAACTACCTAATGTGGTGTCACCACTTAACTGATATCCATTTGTTAATTCATATAGATACACTTTACCACCACCATAATTAACAGAAAATGTTGAGGTTAATGATCCATTATTAGTCCCGCAGGTTGTATTTGTTTGTGATGATATGGATAAACAACTACCTGTAGATATATTAAAATTTATTATTGTTGATGTCGGTCCAGGACTTAAACAAGAATCCGTTATTTCCAAACTGTATGATCCACCCGTCAAACCACTAAAATAGTATGATGTTGTAGATGCCGAAGTCGGTAATAAACCCGACGAAGTTAATTCCATAACCGAATATGGAGGTGCGGTGCTACCTGTAATATCAAACGACACTACCCCCGACCCATTACTTGAACAGTCACCTGTTACAAAATAATTATATACAAATGGTAAACCACAACTCATTAGTTACATAGTAAATTAAAATTTATTCCAATATTGAGTTCAAAACTTTGAACAATACTTAATGGGATACAAGTATTATTAAATACTGTAAAGTTTGTTTCATCTTCATTTAAATAATAACTTAACCCATATGTTTGTAAATCAACAAAACTGTTTTGTATTCCGTCCAACCAATTTTGATTACTTGGAACTGAAAGTGCGTTATTGTAACCCACCCCATTAAAGAATGGGTAATTTATTATATCACTACCATTGAATTTAACATTTACATACCAAGTAGTTTGTAATGTGTTCATATCACAATCGTTAAATGTTAATCCATTTGTCGCTAAATAACTGTTTAATGTATTACCCAAAACTCCACCAAATGAATTGATTTGTGGATTTGTATCCCAAGGATATACAGAACAACTTACCGTTTGAATTGGACAATCGTATGTAAATAATTGTCCTATTAGCGTACAAGGATTACAAGGAACAAGAACTAATTGACAACCCATTTGTCTTCTCCACACATATTTTTGTCTGTGGAATATTGAATTTTCGTATTTAGTTCCGGCATTCCATATTGTCGTCGCTGGTACCATTTGTTCAATTAATCTTATCCAATAATCACCAATACCGTTCACATAATCTATCATTGTTTGGTAAGTGAAATTATCATTTTCAATTCCCGCTAATGTTTGTGATTCAAGATATTTCCAATAGATTGATTGTAATGTTGGGTAACCCCCTGTTTTACCATCGGTAATAAATTGTCTATTTCTAACATTAATTGTGTTATGCCAAAAACTTTGAGCAAATTCAAAAAATGTTTTTTGTTTTGGTTTTGGTATAATTTCAGTCCAATCTATACCCCCTCTTTGTGGATATGGTGTATTAGGATTTGGGTTACAATATGTTGGTGCAATGTAATTCAATCCTTCTTCAGGTATTGGGTAATTATACTGTCTTGACATATTCCATACATCATACACAAGTCCTTGAGCCGGATTCATAAAAATGTCAATGTTTTTAACATTTAACACCAATCTATCATCCTCTGTGGGATAATAGGCGGTGAATCCACCATCTGAACTTCTTCTAATTACTTCATTATTTACCACCCAACTTTTCTTGTTATCAGGTGTTTTTCTTAATTTAAACCCTAAATCCATATATGGAAATTGTTTAAATCTCTGTAAATATTCTTCACCATAATTAAATGGTTGTAATGTTGTTTGGTAATCAGGATTCGCCCCTGTAAACACACTAGTTGTCAAATTAATCTGTGCCGGCATCCTATGTTGAGGTGTTGATTCAATCCAACCTCCACCAATTTGGAAGAAGAAGTTATCACTTTCCGCTGGCATGCTTGGGTAACCAAAACTATCTATAGGGTAATCAACTGTCGTAACTGTAATATCTTGAGTCGTTGTACTAGTTGTAAAACCGGTATATTGAACTCCCATTATTGAATAAATGTCTGTGGTATCTAACACAGGTGTATCCTGAACATAAGTTCCTCCCGATATTTGAGCGTATTGTTCCCCAAATTGAGTAAGATTAACTCGTTGATCGGCAACATAAACATATTCATTAAAATCCGTAATTGCGTCAGGAGCCCCTATCAATCTTAATAACATTTCAATTGACTTCCTTGTCCCTTTGGATTTGAATAGATATGCTGAATTTAATATTAAATTTCTATAATATTGGTAGTTAATTTCTTCAGGTGTTTGTCCATTAGACAGTCCCGTAAATGTGTTTTCACCACTTGAGAATACGGAATTAAGTAACTCTTCATTAGTGATTGGTGAGATATTATCTTTCCATCCTAATGTTTGTGCTAAATTCTTTAAAAGTTGTGATGGTATATCATTTTTAACAGTGTAATGAACCGAATTCATATAAGCCAAAGCTCCTATAAATTTCTTTGTTTCATCAAAACTTCTACCATATATTTGAAGTAGTTTTTCAACTTTCTGATCTTGAGTATCAAATTCTTTGATTGCTCCTGTAGTTAAAAATCTTGAGATTAAGTTAGTTCTATACTCATCCAAGTTTTCCGCAATACCACTTAATTTTAATAAATAACTATTAAAATCGTTACCACTAATACTTAAATTCCATATACCCCCTATTGGGAAAGTAGCAACTTCTTGAGAGATAGTATATGTCCCGTCATCATTTTCTACAGGTTTGCTGAAATATGCGGTATATTTTGGGGTTATTTGCCTATTTAAAAGGAAGTTTTCAACCTGATCAAAGTCCTCGTTAAACACTTTATTCACATAATAATCCGTTGGTCTTATCACAATTGAACTAACAATATCCGAAGCCCCATTAAATGGATTACCTTCAACATATAACTTCAATGTTGTGTCCGTATCAGTTGTTGGTGTCAATGTATTGATTGGGTAACTAACCCCCTCTATGATTACTTCGTATTTTGAATATTCTATTGTTAGGTTTCTCAATGGAGAAACTGTAACTTCCCTTAATGTTAAATTTCTTGTCGCATTTACACTAAAATCAATATCAAACGGATTACGAATTAGATATAATGGAATTTCAAAATAAGTTTCATTCTCAATAACATCATACGATGATGAAGTCACAGTTTGCCCTGTAACAAATCTTGTTGTTGACGATAAAACTTCTAACGCCGCGGGAAAGTAATTAATTATTTTAGTGATTGACACCGAGAATCTTTTCGCTAAAGAACCATAAATTGTAAAATTTGTAATTTCACTTAAATCATAATTTGGGTAAACTTGGAAGTTCTTACTTACCAATAATTTTGATTGTTCAATATCATTGATATTCATTGATTCCAACGAAATAGGGTCAGAGAACGATCCAATTGAGAATGTTCTATTAACTTTTTCTGTCACATTAGTTGTGAACTCAAAGTTTGCTTGAGTAAAACCTCCACCGTCAACCAATTGGAATCCGACAAGATTGTCTGAAAAACTCCCTTCTCCGCTAGCCTGTGGTGGGCAAGTATACTTAATAATCGCCATTATCCTGTTATATTTGTAAAGTTTTTAGTAAAATCAATATTATTTCCTCTGTCCTGTCTAACCTCATAAAGAAGTTCATTGAACTGATCTTTAATTTCGTATAGGTTGTATTGTTTGTAAATATTATTATCACTGTCGTAAATAGTGTAGATACCATCGTCAATAGATTTGGTTTGATTACCATAAAGAGCAAGTGCCAATGTAGATATATCGTGTTCAACAATTTCAATCTCCGTTGTTACAGGGTTGAAATAAGTGTTAGTTATTACAATATCTTGATTTGGTTGTCCGATGAACGGTGTTGCATTTGGTTTGTTAGTCGGTGATGATGATGGTGAAAGCGTGCAAAACACTAAATTAGTGGTGCCTTCAGTATATCTATATCTAATTGATTTTTGTGATGTATTTGTAAGATTTTGTATTACCGGTTCACAGTAAAAAGATGAGGTTATCATTCTGAAAAAATTTGGAATTTTAGTCCCATCAGAATTTAAGTATTCAACTCTAAACCCGATTAATCCCTGATTTACAAAATTATTTCTGAATTGTGAGGGAACATTATTAACATCAATAACGATACCCTTAACATTTGGTAATGCTGATAAAATACCACAATCTGTTATTCTTGTTCTTATCTCTGCAGGTCTAATATACAAGGTATATATCCCCAACTTATTAAACACATCAGCCGGAAGTTTTAGGTTATATAATCCGCCTAAAATTTCAACATCCGCATTACCTCCAGTAGTGTTATTATTAAAATAAGGTCGTAATATTGTTTTTGCGTCCAATTTTGTCAAAACGAAATTATCTGTATCATCCCTACTTGGTGTATAATTCAAAATGATGTCTACATCATCAGGACTAACATCTGCGGGTCTAATTGTCCCATACGATCCACTCGCCATTATTAATATCTTTTATATTGTTTATCGTTTTAAATATAAATACCTAAAATCATTGTTTTTCTACTTTAAAGAAATTATACCCATATTTAGTTAAGTCCCCAACATTGTCAACTTCACCTAACCTCTCAATATATTCTAAAGCAGACATTTTACCCCTTTCTATGAATATGTTGGATTGTATTTCAGGTTGATCTATAACATTGATTAACGCCTCATTTTTTGTTATTGCAGATAATACCAAATCATCTTGAGTAAATCCAGAAGATTGTATAACATATAATGTTGTCCCATCAGGATAATCATAATAGTCAACACCATCTATTGTATATGCAACATAAGTTCCACTTGGATCCGGACCCCAATATGTTCCGACAGTATTTGATGTTCCCGTTACTTGTATTCCAGGTTTAAATTTACCTTCCGCCAACATATATTTAGGCCCATATTGTTCCAAATCGTTAATTGATGATTGAGTGTATCCTGTTATAGTGAAAGGTACGGTAGTGTAATTATAACTGTAGAAATCGTTTATGTTTGTATTGGAATCTCCCGTAAATATGTATTCGTAATTAAATGAAGTTGCCGACCAATTACCTCCCGCAGGTGTGAATGTTGCAACACCAAATGGATCCAAATTTGGAACAAAGACAAAAGGAACTGTTATTGTTTTTGACACTTGAGATATACCCCAAGGCGATGTGGCAGTCATTGTTATCGTATATTGATTACTACCCAATGGATAATTGTGTGATAGTGGTGCGGTTCCCGTTATTGTTTGAATTGTTGTCCCGTCACCCCAATCTACCTTAAATGTTGTTAATTCTAAAAACTTTTTAAGTTCCACATCCGATGTATTGTAAAAATAGTAGGTATATGGGCTCCCTGTTGTTGCAGAAAACATAAAATTAGTGATAACTTCTTTTTGTAATATCGCCCCATCAAAAACAGAATAATAACCGTAATCAATACCTGTTTGTGTTAGTAGAATCGGAATTGTTAACCCTGTCAATATTGATGTCCCACCTGAAGCTCCCGATAAGACATATGTCATTCCGGTATACACACCTGTTGATCCTGTTAATGTGTTTTCGGTAATTCCCGTTATAGGGCAACAAGGATCAATATCGTAGATATAATCAGTATCACCAGTGTAGTTAACCGTAATTAAATCCCCTTTTATGTTTTCGGGTGATATTTTAAAATAATACTTTTGTTCAACCATTTTATTAAGGATTTACATATTCAAACCAAACAATTGGATTGTTCTCCAATCCTACTCTTTGTATGTTATTATCAGTTCTATACGCCTGATATGTTTTATCATTATAATTTAAATTAACTTTGTAATAAAAATAATTATCTCCATTAAAAGTATATGGATTTGGTATTTGGAACTGTGGTTGATTCACCATAGTTGTATATATACCGGTACTTCCATTAAAAAATTTAGCCGACATATAAAATTGGGATATGTTAATAAAATTTTGTTTTCTTAACCAATAAATAAAAAACCCTTCTTTATCCCCAATGAAATCCAATCTCATTGTTGGTTTTTTAACATCAACATTTGGTAATAATGTGGATATTGTAACAGATTCGGTTAATCCTTGTTGGACGGGTAAAATTATGGTAAAATACAATGTTTGATTTACAGGATCCGTGGTATCATAAAAATCCAACTTAAAGAATGATTTGGTGAATGGTTTACTATAATAGTATAACTCTTTTTCGGTAAATCCTGCAGTTAAATAACTACTTACATAATTGGTAATATTTGCCGATGGAATATTTTGAGGTAATCCATTGTAAAAATAAAACTCATAATTTAATGAAGTTTTTAGAACATTCAGTATTTGATAATCGTTATGTGAAAACCTATCAACCTCAAAATCATTCGGAATTCCAAGAACCTCACTTAAAACAGTTTTTTCATATTCCTCAATACCACCGTCTCTACCCCCAAAATCCCATTTAAGTTCTATTGGAATGTCAATTTGTTTATCGTTAGTTGGTATTACTATTTTATATTTATTCACACTCATCTATTGTTGGTTTGGCAATTTCGTTTATGAATTGATCACCAATTTGACTACCTTCAGGTATTAATCTAAATATGTTTTCGGTAAATGGATAGTGTTTACCATTTATAAAAGGATAATCCACACCGTTTCCAATATCGTCAATAAATCCAAAATCATACAAATCTCTCCATCTAAAACTATTTGATAGATTTGAGTAGAATGAATAATCCGGAATCCCAACGATTAATTGAGCATCCCCTTCTTCAATATAATCAGAAAAACTTCTAATCACAATAGGTTTATGTGGACGATAATAATAACCCAATTGGTTGGGGTTATTAGATGTTGTATTTCCCGTTAGATTAAATCTTAATGAATTAAATGTGAATTTGTGTAGTATGTTTGATACTACTCTTTCTACTTGATTGTAGGAATTAAATTCACAAAAATCCCCATCAATTATATCGCCAATTTGTAAATTCTCGGTATAAACAAAAGGACCAATGGGTGGTGTTGTTTGACTAAAATAAATTCCAATTGGTAAATTTGTATCCGACGATGCGTTATTAACATTCCACCAAGGAGATGGTTGGTTATTAACCAAAGGTAAATTAAATGTAAAACCTTCTTTTAATGGATTTGTCCATCCAAAATAACCTTTCCATATGGTTGTAAAATATAACTCACTTAAAGGTCTTTTTTGATTATCAATTAAATCTGTAATATCAATATCGGTATTAAAAGTTAGGGTATATGCTTGTCCTCCTTCCTTTACGGAAGTTCTAGTAAGATTGTTAGGGGTTAAAACCGCAGTTTCCAACTTACTTTTTGAATTGAAGATGTTTTGTTCAAATCCCGCTTTAACTAAAACCGCATTCTCCGAACTTGTAAGAATTTTATGTCTTCTAACATAATAAGTTGACATTGTTTCTCCTGAATTTGCATCATTTATTACCTTTTTAAAGGTACCGGTAACTCCTTGATTGAATGTTGCTCCTATATAACCAATGTTGGTAATGTTAAAAATATATTCTTCACTACCAAAACCTGCATCACCTAAACTTGACACTAAAAATAGTCGTTCCCCAACATAATCAAATGACAAATAAACATAGTCATTAACATTTAACCCGTGTGGCATGACACATCTAAAAGATATTACCCTAGCGGAGTCATTACTTCCAACAGAAATGATAAATGGAATCCCATCAGATGCAACCCAAGACCAAGATGCGGTTGTTTTGTTATCAACCGCTTCTAATTGTTTATTTGGGTTATTATCATACGCATAACTCATATAGTGTGTCCAATTATATGTGGTGGCACTTTTATTAACAAAGGTTAAATGGTTATTTGGCGGTTGAGTATATCCAGGATTATTATTATCCGTTCTAATAAAATCAAATTCAAAATATTGTGGATATCCCTCCCAAGGTAAATTTGGGTTTACGGTTGCACTAAC
>Ga0315274_10000586_pt1 | contig 56500 bp, 56 predicted proteins | sample YL17G02_20_MG_FD_203700 | JGI IMG/M metagenome (GOLD analysis project Ga0315274, IMG submission 203700) | Sediment microbial communities from Yellowstone Lake, YNP, Wyoming, USA - YL17G02_20 | ecosystem: Environmental > Aquatic > Freshwater > Lake > Sediment | place: USA: Wyoming | collected...
TTTTTCTTTATTTTTCGTTGTATCAAAAGCAGACTCTTTATTAGTTACAGCTTTTTCTTTATTTTTCGTTGTATCAAAAGCAGGCTCTTTATTAGTTACAGCTTTTTTAGTCACGGCTTTTTCTTTACTTTCTAATTTCTTTTCAAACATATTACTCTTCATTAAGTTTTACCTCTCCACTTTCTAATTTCTTTTCAAACATATTACTCTTCATTAAGTTTTACCTCTCCACTTTCTAATTTCTTTTCAAACATATTACTCTTCATTAAGTTTTACCTCTCCACTTTCTAATTTCTTTTCAAACATATTACTCTTCATTAAGTTTTACCTCTCCACTTTCTAATTTCTTTTCAAACATATTACTCTTCATTAAGTTTTACCTCTCCACTTTCTTTTTTAATTTTGTTATCTCCTTTAACAATGGCTCCGGTAATTGCCAAAATAGGAAGAGATGTTGCGTACTTGTCATTTTGTGTTTTTACATAAACCATATCTTCTGTTATATTTATATCATAATCCTGATTTTCTATTTTTTCAGGAAGCTTGAATTGGCGGGAATATCCATCACTTGATTCAGAGGCAAGAGCAATTTCATCTTGGACAATCGAGGCTATTTCCTTAACAGCAAGATTATTTTTTTCCCTGATTTTATCAGATACATTTTCTTGCACTACAAGGAAAAAAACAGTAAAGAAAAATAAAACAAATCCTATTAACATAATCAATTCAGCTGATGATTGCGCTTTGTTAAACATTCTAAGCAGATTGCCTCTTTTTCTCAATAAGATAATAAGATAAAGTTTAAAAATGTAATGTTGTTAGAAAAAGAGGAGCAATGGTGGTGATACATTGCTCTAATTATGCTCTAAACTGCTCGTGTGGTGCAACGGCAAACACTCAGCCCTGTCGACAGCTTTCTCTTTTAGAAAAAGAGAAAATTGGGGAAGAGAAAACTAAGTTTGACAGAACGGCTGCGATCCGGGTTCGATTCCCGGCACGGGCGTCGAGCAGTTCCACTTTACAAAAATTTTATAACAATAAGAAGTGGAACTGCGAGATTTATGGGAATTGAGCAAAGCGAAATCCCTGAATTCTGGGTATTTGAAAGTGAGATGGAAATTGATGGTTCGATTCATGAGCACTTCAAAATCGTAAGATTTTGATAGTCATCAAAAATTTCATTTTTGAGAACTTCATAAATTAAAAGCCCGTGACGATAGATGTTGAAGTTGGGAGGAGGCTCGTGCGTTCATATCTTTAGAACTTATTTTCGTAAAACTTTAAAAAGAGAGGATTATTAAATTGCCGATAGGGAAAATGAAAAGTTCAAAATTGCAAGTTTTATTTGGAAGTAAAAGATGGAGCAAGATAATTTTTTTAATCTTGATATTTTTTGTTCTTGTTGGGATTGTGTTAGCTCAAGAAAATGTGAATTTAGGATTTGGAGATGCGAGAATTGAGGGTGAATACAAGTTAGATGTTCCTCCTGCAATTGAAAATGAGGTTTATGATTATTTAGTTGAGAAATATGTGAATGAAAATGTAAGTTGGCTTTCGCCAGAGCTAAAAGTAAGCACTTTAAATGAAGATTTTGCTGATACTTATTATGATACTTCTAGTCTTGTATTAAATAAACAATGGGCGGGCTTAAGGCTTCGTAAGAGATATGATGATGGGGAAATGGTTAAACAACTAATTCAGATTAAAGTTACTCCACAGCGGGAGTTGAATAACACTATGCGTTATGAACTTAAGTGGGATGTTCGCACTAAATTAATAAAAAGTGAAATTGACAATATTGATGGACATGAATTCTTCCGTTTTGTCAACCATGAAGATAGGGAATCTATTGTAGAAAATCTGGGAAAATTAGGGATAAACAATCCTTTTAAGTTGAAGGAGATGATTAACATAGAGCAGTATAGAAGGAGAATTTATTTAAGTGATACAGAAGGCAACTTAATTATCACAATTACACTTGATGAAACAAGCGCCCAAAAATTATTTAAAGTGTCTTTTGTGGAGCTTGAACTTGAGATGAATGAAATTGCTTATACTTCTGGTGATACACAAAAACGCGCTTGGATGGAAGAAATCAATACAAAGATTAAAGAAGACTTGACAAAACAATTTCCTCAACTTGAACAAGACCAAAGGCCAAAATATACAAAGAGCATGGACCTACTTGCTAAAAAAATTCCTTTTTTTAAATGGTTGATTAGACTCGGGTTGATTTAATAAATTTTTTAATTGATAATAACATCTTTAATTTATGCCAGAATTTAATCATTATTAAGAAAATAATAAGTAGAGATTGCAAGCAGGAGCAAGGATTTATGATTAATTTTGTTCTAATTTATTAATAGGTAAAGGGGTTATGATTAATTTTGTTCTAATTTATTAATAGGTAAAGGAGTTATGATTAATTTTGTTCTAATTTATTAATAGGTAAAGGAGTTATGATTGGCAGTGGTATGTGATTATACCAAAGGACATTGATAATCTACCAGTTATGCCTTTGGTATCAAGGAAAAGACATAATTTCATGATAGACTATTTATGTCTTTTACTATAACTTTGTTAGAATTTGTTTTTAATTTTTAGCTTGTGTTGTGGTTCTGGGCTGTATAACTTTTCGAATTTCTTGCTGGGCTTTTCCAAGTTGCCTTTGAGCTTCATCCAACTTGGCAGAAAGTTTAACTACTCTTATAGGCATTTCTGCTCTGTTCCTCTTAACCCTTTTTCTAAAGGAATCCAAAGCAAGTGAAGAAAGAATATTTGCTATAAAAATCATAACAAACAAACCTACTGCGAGAAGGAAAATATTTAAACTGCCGCTTAAAATGTTCTTATTTTTCGAGTTATCATCTGTTTCAGAAACTGCTTTGCCGGAGATTTCGCTGTTTTCTTCTGTGCTATTATTTGTTTCTTCGCTGGATGTTTCAGAAGATGTGTTTGTTTCTTCAGTTGCATTTTCAGTTGTGCTGTCATTCACGTTTGCTTGGCTTTGTGTTGTGTCATCTAACAACAAAACTTGAAAATCTTGCCCTGTAGGAACTGAAAACTCTCTTTCCATTTCTTTATAATTCACTTTAAGATCAATTGTTCCATCATCGCTGTTAATTTTATACTCCCAGTCCCCTATGTTATTTGACGTAAGCCTAACAGTTTGCCCATCAATTTTTTCCCCGTTGGCTGTGTAACCTACGGTTAATTTTATGTCAGTTTGAGCCTCTACATTTCCGTATATTCTTGTTGCTCCTACAACACACAAACTTCCAACTAAAAAAAGCAAAATTAAAATTAACAAACCACTCTTTCTCATGAGTTGTACAAGAAATCTTGATTTTTAAAGGTTTCTTTCTTGGAGTTAGGCATGGGCGTAAACGCCTGTAGGGCGTTTATTTACATTTAAGTAAAGTTTAAATCTGTCAATTTATAGACAACTGCATTGATTACATGACCTTTTGTATGCAGTTCTCTATCTGTATAACTGCGAATAATTGTAACTTAAACAACGCAGTTATCCATAAGAACATTTTTAAAGTTTGAAATCTTGAGAGAGTTATGAAAAAGGAGAAAAATGAGCGAGAAGAAAAGTAAGAAAGCTAAAAAGTTAGCAAAAGAAAGAAAGGGCAAGGGGAGCAATAAATACGAAAAGTTTAGCAAGTTAAAGAATTAAAGTAAAAAGATGAAACTCAAACAACACCTTAAAACTTATTTGTTTTGGTGTATTAATTCTATTGTTTAGAAATTAGACAATTAAAAGACAGATTTAAATACTAATTAGTCCTTTATTTAATATGGGGCAGTATACTAATAGGCTTGGATTTGATGATTGGATGGGAGTTGAGGAAATGAAAGCACAAAGACAAGCGCGAAGTAGTCCTAGTATGCTAACGCAAAGGGATGAAGGTCAGGAGGTGGTTGAACAACATCTTGCCAAACATTGTGGGGGCAATAACTCTGGCGTTGCTAGATGCCAGGTAACTGGAGAAATTTTCACATATGTAAACTATGACTGTGTGCCTACTTTATCTCCGAAAGCCTATGCGGCTAAAGTGCGCAGAGACCACAACTTAGAAGGCAACTTAGTGAGAAAAGTAACAGAAGAGGTACAGAGTGAAATCCCACAATATGATTCGTCAGATTCTCATCCTTTAGCATGGATAGTTTATGTTTCAGTCCCCATTTTAACATATTATGTTTTTGATTACTTTATGTTCTTAAAAAGCCACAGCATTTCTGATACTTTTGAGTATATACAACATTGTATTAGGTCATGTTTTTAATTTAATCAATTAAAATAAAGGGCTTAATTAGAAAAGTTATGACTGATTTAATATCATATATTTGTATAATTGTTAGTGCATTTGCAGGAGTTATAATTGTAATAATTGCTGACTTACTTAAAAAACCAAGAATTTGCCCCAAATGCAAAACAAAACTGCCTAAATCTAGATTTAGAAAACCCGCTAATTTACATCAAATGCTGTGGGGAGGATGGACTTGCCCAAAATGCGGATGTGAATTAGATAGAAAAGGTAATTTAATCAAAAAAATCTTTTAGTTTGTTAGATTTTTAGGATGCATGAAAATTCCAAAGAGGAATTTTCTGCACAGAAAATTGCCAGAAACAATTTTCTTGTGCTCAGAAATGCACTAAATCAACAGCATTTCTGACATCAAAAAGAAAAAGTAAGATTTATAGACAGACAGCAAAGGAATTAAATACTTCTCCAGCCACCATAATGAGAAGATTAAAGGAGTTTAAGGATTTCTTGAAAGAAATAATTAAAGAAGTAATGCCCTCGAAACAGGGCTATAAAGTCTAAAATTTAGGGTTTATAAACAATATTAACACGTTAATATCACAATATTATCATGATAATATTATAATATAATTAGGATTTTATATAGTATGCTAAAGTAGACCACTCTTCTTCTTTTCTCTCTTTAGCTAGCTTGCATAATTTAAGTCATAATTACATAGAAATATGTAAATATAATCTAAAATCAAGAAAACCCTCTCGTTTACCACACACTAAAGTGTGTGGTTTGTTTTGGGTTTTCTGGATGATCCAAAATTGAAAACATTCGAACCAACACCACATTCTAAAGAATGTGGTTTTCAATTTATGGACATAAAGAGGATGCAAAATTATTTATTAAGTACACATTAAGATTGATGATAGCTGTTTTAATTTAGGGGGCACACTAATTGATAAATCTCTTCGATAGTCCAGATTACTAAGAAGAATGTACCCCTTAAATTGATTAATAGACAAAAGTGCTATCATCAACTAGATTTTGTAATTAAGCGAGTTTAATAATTTTTTGTCAGGAATATGCTGTTCTTTGTTTGCAACGTCTTCCATGAACCCGCTTGGTTTTTCTTTCCAGTGCTTTTTTACAAGGGCAAAAACTTTATTTTTAAGCGGAGTCTTTATGCTGTTATGATTTTCCAGCTTACATAGGCTTTCATAAACCCAAAAAAACCATCTCTTCCCCTCTTCTTTACTCTGCCCAATTATCTCATTATAAACAACATCATAATCAAGCCCCTCTTTCATTAATCTATCACAATCGTAAGTATCTCCTTCTCTTGAAGTCATAAGTTTGAATAAAAAAATATCTTCATTAGAAACAAGATAAACACCAAGTTTTCCATATTCCTTGTATTTTTCTGCTCTCTGAGTCATCCCATATGACAAAACAAGCATCTTTCCAACTTCTTTTAGAAATACATCAATTCTGGATTCTTCTTTCATATAAACAGCGAGTGCAGTAGCATAAAATTCACTTTCTTTGTCGCTCATTGATTTAAAACCATTTTTCTTCATAGAGCTGTCAAAAATATCAAAATCATCTCTGCTTGTTACAATAATATCAATGTCCTTGGTTGCTGGCTTTAAGTCTTTGAATGAAAGAGCACACCCACCAATCATGTAAATTTTAATTGGCTTGCTTATTTCTATCCCTACTCTTGTCAATAGCTCATCAAGCTCGTTTTTATTAAACATTTTTCACTCCATACAAGCCTGCAACTCTATTAAAATCTTTTCTCTCAAAATTAGGCAGCCCTTCAATGCTTATATTTTTATCAGATTTTAAGATTTTAAGGAAATTATTAAACATTGTATACCTGCTGTATTTCATAGCGATGGGATTTATTTTTTTCTTATCAAGCTTATTCTTTAAATAAAAAACCAGGGAAAGATAAAGTGTTCTTGGATCATTTATTTCAAATAATGAATGAACAAATATTTCCTCTTTTGAAAGCTTTGATTCAGGAAGCTTGCATAAAATATGAATTGTGTTTATTTTTACACCATACTCGCAATATCTGGCAAAGCCAGTTATACTGCCTTGCACAAGTTTCTCGCTGTCAACTTCAAAAATAATTTCATCATTAAACTTCCACTTAACATATCCTTGGATTGTTGAATAGTTTTTATATGCAATTAAAAAATCTTTTAGCAAAGGCCAGGCTCTTTCATTTATTTTATACAAACCATTTTTCTTAATAATAACCCCTCTGTTTTTCAGCTTTGGCCTGTTCCTGTCAATTATATATCTTGATACCCTGCTTAGCTTGGCAGCAGTTTTTGTGTTAATCCAGTCTTCACTTAATGCTGCAAGAAATAAGAGCCTGCTGTCTGCCAGAATCTCTTCAAATCTTATTGTAGGATACTGAAATAAAGTTTCTTTAAACTTCTGCGCGTGGCTTGTGTTTGCAATTTCAATAGCTATTCTGCTGCCTCTTAAGCTATAATTTCTTTTCTTTATTATAAACCCTTCTTTCTCTAGCTCCTGGAGAACTTCTGTTATCCAATTTCCAGACTTATGCTCTGCCTCTTTCAGTCCTTCTATTGTTCTTACTCCTTTTGCTATTCTTGCGAATATCTTTATCATTGGTTTAGTAAGCTTCATATTGTAATTAAAGCGACTTAGTATTTAAATATATCGGTTTTACTACAATTTCTATTAATTAGCTTATTCCTTCTTTTCTCTCTTTGGCCAGCAGAAGAAAAATAGGGATAACCTCAGAGTGCTTTAAGGGGAAAAATCTAAAATGATGGAGTTTAGGGTAAAAGAGAAGAGAAATTAGAAGATGCCAGAGAAGAAAAAGAAAGAGATTTGGAAGAAAAATCAAAAAAAAAGAGATGAATCTATAAGTGAATCTCAAAAAAAACTCTTTAAAATCAGCTAGATTACATGTTTGAAGTTCTAATCTTTTCAATCTTGCCGCAATCATCTTTCCACTCGCATCTGCGGCAAATGCCTGAATTTTCAGACCATTCGTCTGTTCCATAACAGCCTTTTCGCAAGTGCCGTTGCTCTAATTCGCTTTTAGCCATTCAATAATTGAAATTTAGGACTATATATATTTTTGCATGTGAAAAGTTAGGGGGTTTGAGGTGGGGGCGCGAAGGGATTTCTTGATTTTAATGTTTTGTTTCTAGCTTATGTTTCTTATAAAACAAAACAAATAAAATTCCACAAACTAATGTGATTATTGAGAAGAATATAAATAAAGGATCTTTATAAGATAAACCGCTGCCAATGTAAGCTAAACCCAGGCTTCCGCCAATATGCCCTAAGAGCATAATTGGGATATAATATCTAGCCTTGATTGAAGAAAAGCCTGCAAGATATGAGAGTTCATCATCTGGGAATACTGGCAGAAAATACATCAAGAATAATAACAATTTTCCTTTATCAAATATTTTATCATATTTAGATAATGTTTCTTCTTTAACAAAGCGCTTTATTATCCTTCTCCCAAATTTTCTTCCTAAATAAAAGGCAATTAAGGTTCCAATAACCCTGCCAGTCCAATTATAGAAAAATCCACGCCATGTTCCGAAAATAAACCCTCCTGCAAGCCCCACAGCATAATGGCTAATAGGGGTTATAATGACTTGCACTATCTGTACTATAATAAAAATCAATGGAGCCAAAGCCCCATAAGGCTCAACAAAGTCTCTAATTTTTTCCTGGCTTGAAAAGAAAGATATAGGATAAATATAACCTATAATAAGCAAAACTATTGGGATTATTGTTAATAAATACCAGATAAGTTTAATCTTTTTCATTTTCGTTTTAGAGTATAATTTAAAGCCGGATGGACTAACTCAGCTATGGTTACAAAGTAATAATCAAAATCATTTGTCTTTCCAGAATCAGAAACTCTGCCTTTTACCTTAAAGTTTTTGCGAAAATCGAAAACAAAATCTTCTCCCTTTATTGTTACAAATTTCTTCCAGTACTTATAGTGCTTATTTTTTGTGTCCAGCCAAAAAACATAAACTTTCGTTCTTTTTGCATCTTCACTCGGAGTATAAGGAAAAAAACCATCCACTATCCCTTTATACCTTCCTCTTGGGGGTAATAAATGAAATTCTGTATTTGGTCCCCTATGTTTTTGTATAAAAGGATCATCATCACTAAAAAAAGATTGTAGCTTTTCGTTTAGTGGCCTTAATCTTTTTAATAATGTTAAATTGCCTGCCATGTATCTCGGTTGAGAATTTAACCTTTTAAAATAATGTTGTAGTTTTAAACCACAACACTTAAATAGTGCGCAGGATTAATTGCTCTATGGATATTCAAAAATTAATAGAAATAGGATTCTCAGAAAATCAAGCTAAGGTATATGTTATGCTCTTCAAAAAACCAGGAATGAGCGCAGGAAAAATATCTAAAGAATTATCTCTTGATAGGTCTTTTGTATATAATATATTGGAAAGTTTAATTAAAAAAGGATTTGTTTATTCAAGCCTTGTTAAAAACAAGAAAGTTTTCTATCCAGAAAATCCAAACAAAATAATTGAGGACATAAAAGAAAAAGAAACAAAAGCAAAAGAGATTGTCTCTGAATTGCTCAAAATAAATAAAGAGGATAAATTGCCAACAAATATAGAAATTTATGAAGGCAAGCACGCTCTTAAAAAATATCTGCGTGAGATAATAATAGCAGAGAAATTCTTAACTCTTGGGGGCGGTGGGAAGCTGAATCTATTAAATATACTGAAATATGAACACCCACATTATTTTAAAGAGCTTACAAACAAAAAGGCATCAGGAAAAGTAATATGTTCAGAAACAAACAAGGGATTTTGGAAAAATAACCTTAAGAATACAAACGTCCAGGTCAAATCATTAGAAGGAGCTGGCAAAGAGAACAGCATAACTATCCTTAAAGATAAGATTATTTTTTCATCAGAAACAGAAAACCCCAATATAGTTATACTTAACAATCCAGACCATTCTTATTCTTTAAGGCATTATTTTAATTATTTATGGAAAATAGCTAAGAAATAATCTCTCCCCTCGCACTCGCCACAGGCGTTTCACCCCTTTTTTCCAAATATACCTATTTAAACCCGTTTCCCCATTAATCAATATGGTAAGAGTAAGATACTCATTTTCTTCAAGAAGAACAGGGCACATAGAAAATATAAGAAAGCAGAAAAAGAAGATTCCGATCTTAATTAAAGAGATTATTGAAGTTTCAGATATTGTTTTAGAGATTTTAGACGCAAGATTTATACAAGAAACTAGAAATAAAGAATTTGAAGAGTTAATAAAAAATCAAGGAAAGAAAATACTTTATGTTCTTAATAAGGCGGATATTGTAGACATGAAGTCTAAGATTCAAGAGATTGGCTTGCTTGGAATAGCTCCTTATATTTTTGTGTCTTGTAAAAGAAGGATGGGAGTATCAGAGCTCAGGAATAAGATAAAAATAGAAGCAAAAAAGCTCCACATAACAGGCAGAAGAGTACAGGTAGGGATAATTGGGTATCCAAATACTGGAAAATCATCTATAATTAATGTTTTATCTGGAAAATCACCAGCAAGAACCGGTTCAGAAGCAGGATTTACAAAAGGCGTACAAAAAATACTGCTTAGTTCTGGCATCTTGATGCTTGATACTCCTGGAGTAATCCCAGAATCAGAGTATTCTCATACAAGAGAAGAAGCTATAAAAAAACATGCAAAGATTGGAGCAAGAACATCAAATACTATCCGCGATCCTGAAATGATTGTTTTTGAGCTGGTGAAAAACTTTTCTGCTCAAATAGAAAAATTCTATAATATCGATGCAAAAGGAGATCCTGAAGTTCTTATTGAAAAGCTTGGAAGAAAAAAAAGCTTTTTAAGAAAAGGGGGAGTTGTAGATGAAAACAGAACTTCAAGAGCAATAATCCAAGACTGGCAAGAGGGGAAGATAAGGATGTAGAGGCTTGAGAAAAATTTAAATACCTTATTAACATCATCAAAATATGAAAAGAGGTTTGATGATTGGAATAATTGCAGTTGTTGTTTTAATAGCTATCTTAGTTATTTACTTATATCTTTCACCTTCTTTAGAAACAGAAGTTGATGTAAAAAAATTTGCAGCTTCTCATTTAGGAGAATTTAAGGAATCTGGCCTATTAAATAGATGTAAGGATATTAATGATTTAAGTATTCGTCAAGGAGGAGATAAGTGGAGTATATTTTGTTGGACAAATAATGGTTCAGTTGAGGTAATAGTTGACAAAAAAGGAAAAATTACTGAAAAGCATGAATTTACTGAGGCTACTGGTGCTTATGATTCTACAACCTCTTGGGAACACGTTTCTGCAACTTCTTGGACACATGTCATCCCTTGCCCCCTAAATTCAAATTACTATGGTGATTGTACTTCACAACATCTTGATGCAATCAGAACATGTGAGGATGCAGAAGTTATAATGGAATTACCACAATCTGGTGGTGGTGCCTTAGAATATTCTGAAACCATAAAGATGAAAAGTAGCGGTAACTGTGAAATAAGAATAAAAGTAAAAGATATTATTGAGGGATCTGTTTCATTACCTTATTCAAATGGTGAGGCTACAACATGCACTATACCTTCTTTAGATATTGGACAATTGATAACGCCTTCTATGTGTACAGGAGAACTTTTCAATAAAATCAACCAATACACCTCAGCATACATCCCTGAAGACTATGGCGTTGAATTGGAAGGTGATAAATTTGACTGTAGGAAGTCTGTATGGGAATTTAATGATACAGCATGGGCCGATTGTCTCTCTGATATCTCTAAAAACATCAAATCATGCAAAACCACCTCAACATCTATGATAGACTACCCTCAGTCAGGGGATGGCTTGTTAGGAATAACAATAAGGATTACCAAGGAATATGAACCGCTTCCAATCCGACAGGCGATGGAAAAAAAGTTTGAAAATGATTGTGAGGTTGTTATTCAAGTCTATGATATCAAAACAGGCTCTGTTGAATTGCCTTATGAAAAATATGAAAATACATATTGTACAATACCAGCAGAGCACATAAGCCAAGGACTATATGAAAATCAACACGCTTCTTGTACAGGTGATTTAATAGAAAGAATGACAATGCATACAACAGCAATACCACTATAAACAAACAATAAATTCTGCAAATTATGTGGATTTGTTCTATTTTTTATACCTTGATTCTACTATGAAACCTTCTAAAAAATGATAGCTATTTCCTATTATATAGGTCTTTATAAAACTAAAAGATTTTTTTGATTTTTGCTCGGCACGAGCGTTTGAGAAAAATTTATAATCTCATCTTTCTTAACTTCAAAATGGGACTTTGGGATTGGTTTAGAAAGAAGAAAGAACAAGAAATCTCCAGCGAGAAAGTAAAAGAAGAAGAGCTTGAAAGCTGGCTTGCAGATAAAAAAAATGAAATTAGAAAGCAAGAAGAGAATTTTTTTGCGTTGATTCAAAAAAGGATTAATAAGCTTGTTGAAGAGCTTGAAGAAGAGATTTCTGCGCTTAAAAATATAAATGTTGACGAGAAAAAAGCTGAAGAAAAGATTAAGTTAGTTGTTAAAGAAAATCTAAACAATTACATCAGCCATTTAGAAAAATTAACAGAGAGATTAAAAGAAATAAAAGTAGAGAAGAATATTACAGAGAAAATAAACTCGATTTTTGAGGATTTTAAAAAAAAGTCTGCAATGAGCTATGAGAAAGCAACTTTCCTTATAGGAAAGGAAATCGGAAAAGTGAAAGACAGCATAAGGAATTTTTTCAGAGAAGTGGAGGGGTTTGTCAAAGAAAATGAGGGGCTTATTAAAAAAGTAGAGACAATTGGCTCTATATGCAAAAAAATAGGAAAAACAACAGAAATTAAAAAATTAATATCAGAAATTAAAAAAGAGAGGGAAGAGCAAGAGTTGAGGATTAATAATTTGAAAGAAAAAATTAAAATTAAAGAAAAGGAGATTGAAGAAATCAGAAGATCTGAAAAATTTGCTAAAGAAGAGAAAAAGAGGCAAGAGTTAGAAAAAAAGAGGCAAGAGTGGGAGACAGAATTTTCTAAGCTAAGAGAGAGCATAGATTTTAAGGAGTTAGCTAAATTCTATCATAGTTTTAAAAGAGAGATGAATATCATTAAAGAACATAAGGAAAATTTTAGAGAGCAATTTTTAAAAACAAACGGGCAGGAACTTTTAAATTTGCTTATAGAATCAAAAATGCAGGGTGTTGGGATATTAAATAAAATTGAAAAAATTAGAGAGTTAAAAAAAGAGCTTGATGAACAAAACATAGAAAATTTTGGAATAGAAAATATTGAAGGCGAGATTAAAAAAATCAATTCTGAAATTAATATTGTGAACGATGAGAAATTTACAGAAGAGAGACGGCGCGAGAAAATTGAAAAAAGTTTAAGCGAGTTGAACAACTCATTGAAAGAAGAACTTTTGAAGATTAATGTTGAAGTCGGGTGAAAATATAGCTACTTCTCTTGCTCTAAGAGGTTTGCTTACGCAAAGAGATTTCTTGATTTAATAATAACTACCTTGTGTTAAGCCCAGTTGTCAACTTAAAATAATCTTCTCAAAGAATATCCCTTTCATATTATTAATAGTTAATTAATTCTTAGATTACCTATGTGCGAGCAAGATGCGAGCCAAATGTTAAGTTTGTTGGTTTGCTTTACAACTCATCTTATTAGGCAAAGCGCAAAAGTTAGATGGTGAAATGTTGGATGTTCAGTTGGCAAGTTGTTTGCAAAAAAGAGAAGAATTTATAAACTTAGGACATTTAATTCTGAAATCAGGATTATAGGTGAATAAAAAATAGATTATTCCGACGATAAAATTCTTGATGCAAAAATGAGCGAGCGAAAAGAGGCAGAAGATTTTAATGATAAACCAAGTTATTCCAAAGTATGCTTTCTCAGCAACTTTCCCCCTAAAGAATGCGGAATAGCGACTTTCACGCAGGATTTAGTAACTGCTTTAGACAAAAAATTTAATCCGAGATTAAAAAGCAGGGTTGTAGCTTTAAATGAGATGGCAAGCTTTTACAATTATGACAACAGAGTGGTTATGCAGTTAAACAAAGAGGACATAGCAGATTATATTAATATAGCCAAAAAAATAAATTCTTCAAAAAAAATCAAGCTTGTCTGCATACAACACGAGTTTGGTTTGTTTGGCGGGGAGTATGGAAATTATATTATACCTTTTTTAGAGACTCTTGAAAAACCAGTTGTAATTGCTTTTCACAGCGTTCTTCCAGAGCCAGATGAAATGAGAAAAAGAGTTGTTAAATTCATTGCTTCTAAATGCGCAGCAATAATAGTAATGGCAAACTCTGCAATTGATATTTTAAATAGAGATTATGGAATAGAAAAAAATAAAATCTATGTAGTTCATCATGGAATCCCTGATGTTTCTTTTAAGCCAGCAGAGCACTTTAAGAAAAAATTAAAATTAGACGGAAAAATGATCCTGTCTACTTTTGGTTTGTTAAACAGAGGAAAAGGAATAGAATATATGATTAAAGCTTTGCCCGAATTAATTAAAAAATATCCTAATCTGCTGTATTTGGTAATAGGAGAAACCCATCCTGTAGTAAGAAAACAAGAAGGAGAAGAGTATAGAAATAAGCTCATGAAACTTGTTGAAGAGCTTGGATTAAAAGAAAATGTGAAATTTTATAATAAATATCTGTCGCTGCAGGAGGTTATTCAATACTTGCTTGCAAGCGATATTTATGTATGCACGAATTTAGATAAAAATCAGATAGTTTCTGGAACTTTATCTTATGCTTTAGGGTGCGGAAAAGCGGTTGTTTCCACGCCAAGTGTTTATGCGCGCGAAATTCTCGCTGACAACAGAGGGATTTTAGTTAAATTTGAAAACCCAAGCTCTTATACAGAAGCAATAGACAAAATACTTTCAGATAGAGAACTCAAGGAAAATTTGGAGAAAAATGCGTATTCTTTTGGGAGACAAATGACCTGGCAGAATGCCGCAAATCTTTATTTAAATATTTTCAATAAAGTTGTTAAGTTAAGAGAAGAAATTACTGAAAAGTACCCTAAAGTAAAACTTCATCATCTAAAAACTCTTACTGATGAATTTGGATGCATACAGTTTTCAGAACTTTCTATTCCGGATAAAAGCTCGGGGTATACAGTAGATGACAACTCAAGAGCTTTAATTGTGGCTTCTCTACACAACAAACTTTTTAGTTCAGAAGAATCTTTAGAGCTTGCAAAAATTTATTTAAATTTTTTAGAAAAATCACAAGATGGAAATGGTATTTTTAAAAATACTTTCAAAAAGATAGACGAAGGAGAAGAAGTTTACAGCGAAGATGCTTTTGGCAGAGCAATCTGGGCGTTGGGATATGCGCTTAATAAAATTAATGATGCAGACATAACAGAAAAAGCAAAAAAATTATTTGATGGCTCTTTTGATAAAATAAACAAATTAAGTTCCCCAAGGGCAAAAGCTTATGCTCTGAATGGGCTTTATTATTTTTACAAAAAAACCCAGAACGAAAGAATTGTTTTAAAAGTAAAAAATCTTGCTGATTTTTTAGTTGGCTTGTATAAAAAAGAGTCCTCAGAAAATTGGCAGTGGTTTGAGAAATACCTCACATATTCTAATTCCAAGCTTCCAGAAGCGCTTTTTTTAGCTTATGAAATTACAAAAAATAAAGAGTATTTGGAGATAGCAGAAAAAACCTTTGATTTTTTATCGAGATTAATGTTTATAGATAATGAATTGTCGCCGATAGGGCAGAATGGCTGGTATAATCGAAATGGCAAGCGTGCTTTTTTTGACCAGCAGCCAATTGATGCTGCTTCTATTGTGCAGACCTGCCTTATAGCATATTCTATAACTGGAAATAAAAAATATTATGAAAAAGCGGTTCTTGCTTTTAATTGGTTTTTAGGAAAAAATCATCTGAAGCAGATGTTATATAATGAAACAACAGGCGGATGCTACGATGGATTAGGAAAAGAGTCTGTTAATTTAAACCAAGGCGCAGAATCCACAATTTCTTATTTAATGGCCAGATTGATGTTGGAAGAAGTGAAGAGGGGAGAATAACTTAAAATTTAATAGGTATTTTAATACTCTCTACTACTCACACAAAACAAGGGGCACTTTTCGGAATTCGGCGATAGTTTTTTAAATGCAGATAAATTCTATTTATCAAGATGAAATCAAAAGTACTCTTAGCATTTTTTTTAGTATTTATTTTCACAGGTTTTGTTTCTGCTGAAAAAGATTATAAGTTTGACTCTATAAAGGTAAAGTTTGTTGATTCTCTTACATTAGAACCAATTACTAATTCAGAAATAACAGTTTACCCTGATGGAAGATACGAAGAGACAAAAATTTACATTACAGATTCTAAAGGAGAGATAGTTATTCCCGTTGAGGCAGAGAGTTATAATCTTCGCTCAGACAAAGGAGATAATATTAATTATGTAAAATCTGGAGGTTCTGTTTTAATTGAAACATTAGAAAAACCAGAATTTATATATTATATGAACCCTATTTTTGATATTAAAGTTCATTTAAAAACTGATTTCAATTTTCTTCTTGGTTTCTTTCGAATGTTCAGATATGGTTCATATGTTCAATATCCTAATTCTAATGTAAATACTGAGTCAGTAATTGAACCCAATTGTTTTATGCAAACCCCTGATAAAGGTACAACCATTAGACAATATAGAAAAACATTTAATGTTAGAGCCTATTTTTCAAGAGATTTGAATTCTCCAACTAAAGAACCAAATAAATGTTCAATTTATGCTTGGGAGAGTATAAGAAAAATTGCAGGTATAAAGGAAATTAATTTTAATGAATTATCTAGAAATGGGATGAATCAATTTGAACTTACATTAGATGAAGATTATGGCACCTTACTAGAAAAATTGTCTTATAAGGATGAATCAGTTTGTTCTGATGGAACCCTGCCGAACACGTGTTCTTCTCAAAAACCAAAGTTTTGCTATAATAATCAACTTTTAGATAATTGTGAAGCTTGTGGTTGTAAAAATGGGTTTGTATGCGAGATGAGTAATTCAACTTGTAGCCCTGTTGGATGTTCTAATAATTCTGACTGTAATGACAACAACAATCAAACTATAGATATTTGTTTGGCCCCAAATCAAAGAGGAGCTCAATGTATACATACAGAAAAGTTACTTGGGCATAAAAAACTTTTAATCATAGAATTTGCTCCAGAGAATATAAGCTATGGTAGTGTATATCTTTGTGGCAGTGAAAATACAAAATATCTTGCAGATTTACCAATTTATTGCGATAATTTAATTGATTCTTATAATTTTCTAGAAATGACGAACGATGTATCAGGTCAGATTTCTTTTAGTAATTTTTCATCTAATCTCGCACACCCACAAAAATCCTTTTTTTATTTAAATGATTTTATTAAAAAAGAGGCTCAGAGTTATAACGTTCAGAATATTCCTTCATTTTCTATAGACCTCTTAGGACCTTTTGAGCTGAATGACTTACCTCCAAAGACCTCATTTGTAGAAGGTATGTCTTTGTTAAACAATTACTTTAATCAAAAAATTTTGGAGCAAGGAATAAATATTTCAGGTTATGACATTGTGGCTATTGTTTATTTTAATGATGAGGGATTAGTTCTTAGTGCAAACAGTGATGGGTCCAATGCAGTAAGAGTGACAGAAGACCGTCATAGATTTGTTAATCATGCAGGTAATAATATTGTTTATTTAAGTTTAGACACCTTCAGAACTATGGAGGTACATGGAGTTCATGTCCTTGCTCATGAAATCTTGCATCATTTTGGAGCTACGGACAAATATGTTTTTGGTGAAGGAGAAGATGCTCATGATTGGTGTCATCAATTTGAATGTTGCCTTGACCCTGAAGGAATACCAGAGCCTAATAAAATTCCAAAATACCCACAGACAAAGGGATGCACTATGTGTGCTGGGGGTCAAATAGTAATTGAAAAAGGTGTAGAGGGTCAAACTCCAGAATCAATGGATGATACAGTAGTATGCCAGAAAACAGCTGAAGAGATTGGTTGGATTTAATTATAGTATTTTTAAAGAATTCTAAGTTGCCTATCTTCTTTTTTCAAAAAAGAAGCAAAATTAAAAAAAGAAACCAAATTTTTCTTGCCCACCCCAATCTTTTTAAACTTCTTTCTTCAGCCCAATTTCCAAAAAGAGTGAATTAACAATTTGTTTTTCAAAATCATCTGACTAATTTTTTCTGCAATTCAAAGTTATCTCCGTATTCCTCAACCATCCCAAGATCATTTGTGGGCCCTATAATTCTTTTTTCAAGTGATGCTTTTGCTAAATCCCCTTTCAGATTATCTAGTTCTGGCTTGAATGAGCTTGTTGTTTTTGCCATACAATATCTGCTGGAAGGAACAGAACGAGAAGTAAGCACGATTACACAATCAGGTAGAGGATCAAAATCCCCGTCATGGATTTGCAAATGCGGATATTTTTCCCCATACTTTTTAAATGCGCTCCTAAGTTCGTGATGGTTTTCAGCAAAACTATTTCTATATTCGTCTTTTGTCAAATTTAACCATAAGTACCAATTATCATTTTGAGCACTACTCTCTTGGGATTTTGGGGCAATTGTTTCTACAGCTTGATCTAAATTTATTTGTAAGCTCCCGCTTTCATTTAATTCATTTTCTCTAGCACTACTTCTAAATCTTCTTGATGTGTTTCTATTAAGAAAGTATAATGCTGTTCCTATAAGTGCAGAGCCACCTAACCATAGCCCCGTACATGCACCAATATATTTTAGTGTATCATAATTCATTTTAATCTTTCAAAACCTCAATAGTAATCTGTGTTAAGGTCCCTGGCCTAAGCTGTTCCTCAAGAATCTTAGGCACAACTATGATTGCCTGACTGCCATGCTTGGCTATTTTCTTTGTTATTGTGAAGGATTTTGGTGGCATTTTGATTTTTCACTAATCACAAAATTTTCTAGAGACTTTTTTGCTATTTGTTCTGTCCTTCTCTCATCAGCAGACATCTCTATAGCAGAGGCTATAGCATAATTAAGCCAACCAAAATTAAGGCTAGCTGAAAATTCCCATCTGTTTTCAAAATAATTTGATGCAATCATTCCCCCTATTCCCAATATTTTTATACCACAAAGAATGCCCTTACCTAATGCATACTTAGTTGAATCATTCATTTTAATCACTTTCAAGAAGACGCAAACCTATTTATTAACATTTGTAGTATCCTCATACTACCACAAGATTTATATATTCAATAAATGTTTTTTCTTATATGGACACAAAAATACTGAAAGAAATAGGTTTAACAGACACAGAAATCAAAGTTTACATGGCTTTGTTAAGCTTTGGCACAACTTCTGCCGGCAGGATTGTTGAAGAAACAGGAGTTTATAGAAAAAATCTGTATGATGCTTTGAACAAGCTTATAGAAAAGGGTCTTGTTAGTTATGTTATTGAAAACAAAATAAAGTTTTTCCAAGCAAAAAATCCAGAGAATTTAGAAAAATATCTTGATGAAAAAAAAGCAAAAATTGAAGAACAAAAAAAAGAGATTCAAAACACTATTTCTGAAATGAATTCAATTTTTAAAAAAGCTCCTATTGAAATTGAATCTGAAATTTATCGTGGAGTAGAAGGCATTAAAACCATACTTAAAGAGTGCTTAAATTATAAAGAAGTTTTATTTATTGGTGCAACTGGTGATGTTGAAAATAGACTTCCTTATTTCTGGCCGCAATACAACAAAAAGAGGGAAAAACTCAAATGCAAATGGAAACTCTTGCTTGTTCATGGAGCAAAAGAAAAACCTATAACCAAATCAAAATATTATGAGTATAAAGTTCTTCCAAAAATATTAAGTGGGCTTAATGTAATTTATATTTATGGAGAGTATGTTGCTAATGTATTGTGGCTTGAAAAGCCAATTGCTTTTGTAATAAAACACAAAACTCTTGCCAATAATTACAAGAAATATTTTTATTTTTTATGGAAAGTAATAAAATAAACTTCTCTTTTCTGAAGAAGAGGGAGAAGGAAAGTTTTTAAACTTCTTTTTGCTTGGTTTAAAATGGTAAAAAAGGTGATATGGGTTTCAAGTTATTTGCCTCGTTCCTGCGGGATAGCATATTATTCTAATCATTACATAACTGCTCTAAAAAATTATGCAAAAAAAGCAAATATAGATGTTAGTTTTAAGATAATAGCACACACAGATGCAAAACAAGCAGATTATCCAATAATTAGCCAGGGAGATAAAAATTGGCATCATAAAGTCCTCGCTGTTATAAAAAAAGAAAAACCAGATATAGTCCACATACAGCATGAATATGGTTTATATGAAACCCATAATGACAAAAACAGACGGGTCATTGAATTGATAAATATGATAAAAGAAGAAGGCATTCCTGTTGTTATGACTTACCATAGTGTCTATAAAAGATTAATAAAGCCTTTTGCAGAATTTGTTGATAAATCTTTAAAAGAATTAAATGCAGGGATTTTTCATGAGCAGTATCAAAAAGATGCATTAGAAGAGAATATAGGGAAAATTCCTAAAAATGTTTATGTTCTTCCACATGGCTCAAGAGAAGACATTAATTCAAAAATAGACAAAGAAGAAGCAAGAGAAGGGTTTGGTTACACTGATAAAGATTTGGTTGTGGGTGTTGCAGGAATAGCAAGTGAAAACAAGGGGTTTAGGACTTTGATAAGGCAATGGCCAAAAGTTGTTAAAAAAGTTCCAAATGCTTTTCTATCTCTAGAATTAAAGCCCCATGTTGCAAAAGAAACAAAAAAATACATAGAAAAAGTTCTTGAAGCTATAATGAAAAGCCCTGTTGGAAAGAAAATAGAATTTACTGTAAAAGATTATGATGAAATGGAATTCTACAGAAAATTAAAAAGTTTTGACATCCTTGCCCTCCCTTACAAGAGTGAGTCCCAGTCAGGGGTTTTAGCTCATGGATTTTCTGTTGGAGCTCCTGCAATTGTAACAGACATTGAAGGGTTAGGGGCAGAAATAAGAAACAGCAAAGCAGGCATAGCAGTCAAGCATAGAAAAGATTTTTACAAAGCAATAATAAAACTTCTAAAAAATAAAAGGATGAGGACAAAATTCTCCGAAAATGCATTAAATTATGTAAAAAATGTCAATGGCTGGAGCATAATTGCAAAAAAGACCTTTCAGATTTATGATAGGTTTTGGTGAAAGAAAAATTGGGATTAATGCTCCCAAAACAACCAGTCTTAATAATTTTTCTTAAAATGTTTTGTCTTAAAATGTCTTGTTATCTTTAAGTCATAATTAAATTCAAGAAAGGTTCTCTTTAGTATATCTTTTATAGAAAACTTAGCAGGAAGTCTTCTAGTATGATTATCCCTAATCCGATATTGCAGAGTTACATTTAAATCAGGGCAGAACTTTAATTTTCCTATTTGTTCAAGTTTTTTAGACAAAAAAAAATCATCTTTTGCATGAGTTATTTTTTCTTTTTTCCTTAATTCTTCCAGACCATTATATCCTTTGATAGATAAAAAAGAAGATTTCCTAAACGCACTATTTCCACCACCTAAACAATACAATCCACTTAACAATCTCAAATAATAACTTGAGCTGTAAAGAAAATTGAACATTTTTCCTTTATTTCTAAACCTTGATTTTCCACCAATTCCTGCTATTTCTCGGGTTTTGAAATTTTTTATTATTTTAAAAACCCAATCTTTATTTACAAAAGCATCAGCATCAAGTGAGCCAATTATTGTTCCTTTTGATTTTTTTATTCCAAAATCTCTTGCATTTGCCTGATTTCCATAAGGGTAATAAAATAATTTAAAATTTATTCCTTTTTTCTTAAATTTTTTCTTAAATTTTTTCGCTGTATCTTTAGTGCTATCCGCGCTTCCATTATCAACAACTATAATCTCTAATGGTTTTTCAGTCTGATTAAATAATGATTGTAAACAAGCCCCAATATTTTGCTCCTCATTTAAAGCAGGTATAACCACACTTAATGTTTCTTTCATTTTTATGTATGGATTTTTTAGTTTAAAAAAATAACTGTTTAGTATTTGTAAAAATTTTTAATTACATTTTTAAATCAATCTTTCTTTCATATTTTATGGTTTTAGAAAATCTCTTGCCACTTGTAAGCCAGTATGGAAAAACTATTTCATTCTTTGGAGGCTTCGTAACCGGAGAAAGCATTATAGTTACTCTTGCTTTTCTTTCTGCTCAAGGTGTTCTTCCATTATGGCAGGTGCTTGTTTTTTGCACTCTTGGAATGTATTTTTCTGACTTTGTCCCTTTAACAATTGGAAGATTTAAATTTTTTAGAAAAATATTAGAAAGAGAAAAATTTGTCAGAAGAGTTGAAAAAATTGAATACCATATACAAAAATATACTAAAAATAGTCTTTTCTTGATTCTGTTATACACTAAATTTATTTATGGAGCAAGCATTCCAGCATTAGTTTATCTTGGAGCAAAAAAAACACCTTACTCAAAATTTGCTTATTATAATTTTTTTGTTGAGTTAGTTTTTGTTCCAAGTGTTGTTTTAATCGGCTGGTTGACTGGAAAGGGTTTCAGCCTTGCGACAAGAATTTTTGAAAGCATAAGAATCGCAATATTATTGTTAATAATCTTAATAATAATTTTATACTTTATTAGAAGATGGGAAAGCCAAAAATTAATAAAAAAGCAGAAACTATAAATATAAAAGCAGATTCAAAAAAAGAATTTTTTCTTCTGCATGGATATACTGGAAGCCCTACTGATTTTAACAACCTTGGAAAATATCTTAATAAAAGATTTAATGCAAATGTAAAAATAATAAGACTAAAAGGTCATGGAGAAAGAATTGAAAATATTGACAATCTTAAATATCATAATTTTCTCTTGCAAGCTGAGAAAGAATTGAAAAAAGATCTTAAGAAAGGAAGAGAAATAGTAATAGGTGGAGTCAGCATAGGAAGCTTTATTGCATTGCAGCTTTCAACAAAATATCCTGTTAAAGGGATACTAAATATCTCTGTTCCTTATAAATATAAATTTTTTACTTCAATTGTTGCTTTTCTTGAGCCGCTTATCCCAAAAAAACACTGGAAAAAACCAATCCCAAAATATCAAAAAGAATTGCGAAAAAACTCTTTTTATTATGATGTAAGCCTTCTTGGTTTTAGGGTAATAAAAGATGGCAAAAGAGAATTAAATAACATTTTGGACAAAGTAACTGCTCCTTGTTTAATAATTCATGTTGCAAAAGAAAAAATTTTTCATATAGCTGGCGTGAAGTTTGTCAAAGAAAGAATAAACTCTAAAATTTGTGAATTATATGTATTTAAAGAAACAGGAAGAGCAGGCCATAATCCTTTTTATTCAGAAAATCATGATAAGTTATACAAGATTATTGGGAATTTTGTGGAAAAAAATAAGTTGTTTACTTCGAAATAAGATTACAATGCCCCTATGAAATTCTTAACTATCTCTTAAACTCTTCAATCGCCCTTACAACATTATCTACTAAATCTTTAGTTATAAATAAGGAGGATTTTGCATACAATTCATTTACTTTTTCAATCGCCGTTTTTTTATCTATTATTCTTTCCCTAAATGCCCTTAATATAATCCCAATAGTCCCATGAACTTGAAGATTGTATTTTACAGCAACAGTTCTAGCATCTAAGCCATCTGTTAAAAAATAATCTGCTTTTTCTTGCATTGCTAAAACTATTGCAAAGGATTCTCCTAAATCCAGGTTTTCTTGATGTAAACTACTTTTATATTTTTGGGGCTTTATTGCAAAAATGTTAGTTGTGTAGGTACTAAAATATAGTAATCAATATAAAACTAATCAACCAGAAAGTTTATAAATATGTTATGTGTTGATTATATTATAAAAAATGGTGACAGAAAAAGTGGTGGTTGTTTTAATGATAGTGGCAATAGTTTTATCAGTTGTTTCTGTAATTGTGACAATTTCTGCTTTAAATTTAAGAATGATGCCTGCGCCTGAGCAATCGATTAATATTGTTAGGGGGCATTCAGAAGATGATTCGCAAGGAAGAGTAAGCATTGTAATTTTCCCTCCAGAAGCTGCACCAAATTTATCTAACGGATAGCAAAATGAAAACAAATTAACAAAATGAAAACAAATAATATAATAATTGTGCTTGCAACTGTTGCAATTGTGATTGCTTTAGCTAACATCTCTGTAACCCTTTTTAAAGTTTCTGATTTAAGAGAAAAAATTTCAGGATACGCAACAACTTATGGATTTGTAAACATCACTATTGTACAATTTGCTAACATGAATATGACTAATGAAAGTATCTCTTGGGGGCATGGCATGGTAATTACTGGGCAAACAAATGCTACTCTTTATACTGTTCAGGATGGAGCAGCTGTAGTTTCAAATGGCAACTGGTCAAATGTTGGTGTATCTGCTTTAAGATTAGAAAACATAGGAAATACTAATCTCTCTGTAATACTTCAGAATTCTTTAGATGCTTATGGATTTTTTGGGAGCAGAAGAGGGAGTGCAACAACGCCCTTAGATAATGTAGATGAAGAATATAAACTAAATATAACAGATGCGTATCCTAATAGCTGCATTAATAATGCAACGGGAATTAATACCTCTTTAAATGAATGGGTATATGCAAATAAAACCGGAATGATTGTTTGCAGTGATTTTAATTATGAAGCGAGTAAAAATGCAATATACATAGATGTATGGCTTACTGTTCCTTATGATGCATTAAATGTGAGTACTGGAGGAGATACAGCAGATCCAATAGGAGATACTATAACTGTTACAGGCACTGTTGCCTGGTAATTTGAAATTTTAGTTCATAATTAATTCTACTATTATTTAAGTTAAACTATATTTTAGTTTACTAATCAGAAATTTCCTTTTATAGAAAGATATAAAAACGAGAAATTTTTATAGGATATATGGAAGACAAAAAGAGGTTTGTTTTATTTTTAATAACATTTTTTGTAGCTTGCATGTTCAATTGTTTTAATGTTTCTGCTGTTGGTTTGGGGCCGGCGGTAACAAGAGTTAATTTTCAGCCTAATCTTGAATTTTCAGTGGATTATATGGTAATTGACGTTCCTTCGGATCAAAAACTTGAAGTTTATGCAGAAGGAGATTTGGCAGAATATGTGCTTTTTGACAAAACAAATCTAACTGGAGAGGAAAATTTTAAAGCAACTATCAAACTCCCGCCTCATATTGAAAAACCTGGACCAAATGTACTTCATATAGGATTAATAGAAGCTGTGGAAAAAGGAGGAACAGTCGGTGGAAGAGTTGGAGTAGTGGTTGTGATTGTCATAAGAGTCCCGTACCCTGGAAAATACGCAGAGGTTTCTGTTTCAGTCGACAATGTTAATATGGGGGAAGAATTAAATTTCAGAGTTAATGTGAATAATTTAGGGTTAGAAAACATAAATGCTAGAACAGATGTTGAAGTTTATTCTGGCGAGGAGAAAATTGAAACTCTTGAATTAGGTGAAAAATATATTGCGACACAGACAGCAGAAGAATTTGCAAAAAAACACAACACAACGGATTATAAGCCTGGGCCGTATAAAGCAATAGCAGTAGTTAATTATGGAAAAATAACAAAAGCAGAAACAGAATTTAAAATAGGAAGCCTGTTTGTTAATGTAACAAACTGGACAACTGAGATTATAGAGGGAAAAATAAATCCTTTTGATATAGAAATAGAAAGTTTATGGAACACAAAAATAGAAAATATATATGCAGAAGTGAATGTGACTGGCAATGGGGAAAGTGTTGATTTTTTTAAGACACCATCTGAATCTTTAAATTCGTGGACAAAAAAAGTTATTGAGGGATATCTTAATGCAGAAAAAATGAAAACAGGAGTTTATGAGGCAAATATAACTTTGTTTTATGAAGATGCATCAACAGAAAAAATCATTGAGATAAAAGTTATTAATCCAACAAGAGCATTAATAATAAAATTGGCAATAGGAAGTGTAATTGGAATAGCTGCTATAATTATAATTTATCTTTTTTGGAGGAGATATGGCAAAATTATTAAAAAAGGGAAAAAATCAGGGAAAAAATAAGAAATATAAAATAAGCGCAATTATTTTATCTATAACCATTTTTATTTTATTTGTTTTTTTAATTATTAATTTTGCTGATTCTTTTTCCACTTTAGAAAAAAGGCAAATTTATGCGAAAATTATTGTTTCAGACAGATACGGCCTTGATTTAAACGGGACAGCATTAACCTTTGGAATGACAAGGCCGGGAGGAAGCGCTTCAAGAGAAATAAAAGTAGAAAATACTTATGGAAGGAAAATTGATGTGGAGATTTATGTCAAAGGTGAAATGGAAAAGTATATTTCAATTTCAGACAATGATTTTATTTTAGAAAAAAACGAGGCGAAAAATGTGTCTTTTACAGCTTCAATTCCAAGCGGAACATTATATGGAAATTATACAGGGCTTGTTACGATAAAAATTAAAAAATGAAAAATAGAGAGTTAATTAATAAATAACCAGTAATATTAAATAATTATTAAGCGTGGCAGAGGAGTGAAGTAACGTAAAACTTCAGCTAACAAAGTTAATTGAGGTAGTTAGCAAAACCAACAATGAAAAGATATTTAAAATTAATGAACTTTAAAAGATAAGAAAAAAGTTAAAAAAAGAGTGAAAATGAGAAAAACATTAGCTATTTTATTGATAGTTTTTACAATTGCTTTATTTGTAAACATATATGTAATAGTCAAGTACATAGGAAAAGTACTAACAATAGAGGCAACAGCTTATGGGAATGTAAGTTTAACAATCATATCTCAGTGCGGTGATGGAGTTTGTGCAGGTGAAACTTGTTCGAGCTGCCCTGCAGATTGCGGCACTTGCGCTGCTCCACCTGCGGCTGCGCCAACAGGAGGAGGAGTAACAGAAGTTGTTACGAGAGATTTTTCTATTGACCAGGCGTTTATTAAAGTAATGGTAAAACAAGGAGAGTCTTTTAAAACAAGCATCAACATTAAAAATACAGAAAAAATATCTCAAAAGTTTGACTTGTCTGTAAGCCCGAGTTTGAAAGACTTTATTTTTCTTTCTGAATACAGCTTTACCTTAAATGCTGGAGAAGAAAAAACAATTTACTTGACATTTGTTTCCACTGATGAAACAAAACCAGATGTTTACACAGGAAACTTGCAAGTGTCTACCCAGTATTTAACAAAAAAAGTTCCAATAACTTTTAATGTAAAAAGCAAAATTGTTTTATTTGATTTGAGCCTGGATATTCCTGCAAAATATAAAGAAATACTTCCAGGAGAAGAACTGCTTTTGCAGGTGAGTTTGTTTAATCTTGGAGAGACTGGAAAAACAGATGTTTCTATAAACTACATAATTAAAGATTTTGAAGGGAAAACTATAACAGAGCAAAGCGAGATAGTTGCAGTTGAAACTCAAGTTTCATTTTCTAAAATGATTAAACTTCCTTCAGACATGAAGATAGGGGATTATGTTGCAATTGCCCAAGCAAGATATGATGATTCAATAGGAAGCTCGAGCGTGATGTTTCATATCATAGAAAAAGAAAAACCAGAAATTGTAGTATTTATGAAAAGCAAGTACTTTTTTATAATTTTAGCTATCGTAATATTGGCTATCTTTTTAATTATTTTGTTGGAGTATGAAAGGAGAAAGATGAAAGATATTTTAGAGACACAAGCAAAAGAAATACAGCAAATTAATGAAAGATTAGGGAAAGGCAAAAAAAGAATAGTGGCTGGAGAAGCTGTTGAAATTAAAGGAAAACTAACAAAACAATTAATTGCATTGGAAAAAGCATATAAAGCAGGCTACATAACTCACAAATCTTACGAAAAAGGCAAAGTAAGGATACTAAATCTAAACAAGAAAATAAAAGAGAAATGTTTATAAATATAAAGGGACTTAAGTAAAAAGATGAAAGGCTTATATCAGTTGAAAAATGGCGAGTAAAAAAGGGGTTGCGGAAAGAAAGAAAGCAGGCGAAGAAACAGTTGGAAAAAAATCTTTATTAAAAGAGGCAATCGCAGACATAGACAAAGAATTAGAGAGATTAAATAAAGAAAAAATTTCTCTAAAAAAACAACTTGATGGAATAGATGTTGGTGTGGAGAGTGCTCGCGAGTTAGAGAGAAAATTGCAGGAAAAACTCTCACAATTGCTCAGAGAAGAAACAAAACTTTATGAGCATAAAAGAAACACGCAGAAGGAGATAGGTGAATTATCAGATAAGCTAGGAAAAATAAAAAAAATAAAATCAGAGATAAGTGAGGTTTGATTATCTGTTTCTCATAAAATTAAAAGGTGTGTCTTAGCTTATGCTTTAAGGCAGATAGTACTTAACTGCCCTTTCTAATCAATAATAGTCATTTTAATTTAACTCTTACAATCACCATGTATTCTCTTCGGTAATTTCTAATTTATTGCATTAATGTGCACCCTAAATTCATAGTATATCAAAAGAGCTATAATTTAGTAGAAGTCGTACCTAATCCTCAAATTATGAGTATTCTTAAATTGCGTAGTTTATCTTACTTGGCAATAAGCAAAACTTCTGTTTTAATAAGATTTTTAAACTTCTTTTTTTTATCTCTGATATGCGGGGGTGCCGGAGTGGCCAAACGGGCAGGACTTAAGACAGCTTCTTTCTTTCAAAAAGAAAGAACTTGGGAAGAAAGAAATTTTAAGTAATCCTGTGGCTTAGTGCCTTCAAAGGTTCGAATCCTTTCCCCCGCATAATTGGGGAAAGGATTTTTTAGATAAAACTTTAAATATCTCTTCTTATTCACAATAGCAAAGAGGAATGAATTTAAGAAAAATGGAAAAAAAGATAGACAACGAGAAAATAATTAATGTGTTTTTAACTCTAATAGGGGTTCCTTCTTTGATATTTATTTTTGGGATTGTTTTGATTATATATTCTTTTTCAATAAAAGATTATGGTTGGATTGCGTTTATTTGCGGTATCTTCTTTTGGGTTGTAGATTGGGTAATTTTTCATAAAGACTTCTCTGAAATAATTGAAAAAATTAAAGAAATTTTTTTCCATAAATCTTAAATACTCTTTTTTCTTAGGTTATTTGTAGACTAGGCTGGCGCTCTAGCCCTGCGCCATTTGTCAGTGGGCTTTAGGCAAGCTGTAAGAGAGTAAGTGACAAATTTGTTAGGAAGTCTCTATACAAACGTTGAGATTTTGTCCTGCTTGATCTTGCTCTTGCAAAATGGGTCAGACCTTGATCGGAGCAGCCCTAAACATGAGTTAAGGTGCTTGTGGGGTAGCAAAGTTGAGAATGTATTGAGGTAGCTTTCTAATAAAAATGAGGCAAACTCTCGAGTCTACACTAAAAACTTTCAGAGAAAGTTTAGAAAGAGATTGACTTCCAGTCAATGTTGTTAACCAAAGTCCGTTAACAATAAAAAGATTTAGAAAATCTTTTATCAAACAATTAACTTAAAAGTTAATAATGCTAATCAGGAAAATTAGCAAACTTTCGAGTCTACAATGAAAAGATTTAGAAATCTTTTAACAAAGATCAGCTTAACAGCCAATGATGTTAACCAAAGTCCGTTAACAAGAAACTTTTTTTATGAGTGTTCTAAACCCCCTGTTAAATCTTTAGGCTTAAAGAGTATTGTTCCCGGCGCATAACAAACATCAAATTTGGAAGTTAAATCTTTATTTAAATTTCTTTCGAAATTTAATTTATCATTATTAGAAAGAGAAACTGGCAGAGCTTTATTGAATATATAACTAATAACTGCTTTAAAAAAAGAATAGATTTTGCTCCTCTTGTAGCCTATTCCCTCTCCTCTATAAATGTTATAATAACTAATAAAACTTTTGCTGCTATCTTCCATTTATTCAACTATTGCTTTAAATATATAAGAGTTGTGTATATATTTTAAATAGTGTATATACTATGTTTTAACTTTTGTTGGAATTATACAAAGAGTAAACTATTCGCTCATGATACAAACTATAAAGTAAATCTCAAAGGTTAACATAAGATTTAAAATTAATTAATTATTAGTACAAATGTGAATACTATTTGATAGGATTATGTTCAGTTTTTATGTGGATTTGGCACAAACAGGCTTTGATGACATGCTCTTATCTTGATATACAACTCTAATACTCATTAACTCTCGATATTAGAAGCTCCTCAATTAAAAAATGTAAGATTAATGAAAATTGTTTAGTAATTATACTTTAAAGCGAATTTTTATAAGGGTTTCATCAGAGCGCACAAACAAAGATTTTTTAAACCTCTTTTGGGTTATAATTGTATGGAAAAAAGAGGAAAAAATAAGAAAGCGCAGTTTTATTTGATAGCAGCAGTAATAATTGTTATGGTTGTTATTGGCTTGTCGGGCATAACAAATTATTCTAAATCAACAAAAAAACCAGTAAAATTTTATGATTTAAGCAGCGAGTTAAGCGAAGAAAGTTCAAGAGTTATAGATTATGGGATTTATTCTGGTAAAGATAAAATTGAAGATTTTATAGACTATAATCTTATTGAATATGCAAAAGAAAAAGAAATAGGTGCGGAATTTGTTTTTGTTTATGGAAATACACAAAGTGCAAAAATCGCAACTTATACAATTGGAGGCGTAGGAAAAATTTCTTTTGATTTTGGGAGTACTCATACAGCAAAAGAAATTCAAGGTTATTCATCAAAAAAAGAAGCCGTAAGCGGCGTAAACGGCGTAAATGTTCAAGTTAAAATTTTAGAAAAATATTATACTTTTCCTCCACTTGAAAACCAGCAAAATTTCTATTTTGTTATAGTTAAAGAAAAAGACAAAGAAACATATGTCGCTACAAATCCTACATTCATTTAGGCATATTTGTCAGAAAAATAAAAAATACCGCAAGAAACCAAAAATAAAAAATGAAAACAGAACAAAACAAAAAAAATCTAAATAAAAAAGCTGTGAGCGAAATGTTAGCTTATGTTATTTTAATTGTTATAGCAATAGCAGTGTCAGTTGGAGTTTATGCTTGGTTTAGAGCAACTTCAGGAGTAGGAGAAACTCCAAAATGCCCAGATGAAGTTCCTTTGGTTATTCAAGAGGCTTCTTGTACACTTGATGGAACTGTATCTAAGCTAACACTAACTGTGAAAAATAAAGGGCTTTTTGATATAAAAGGATATGATATCAGAGGGACAACTGATGCAGCAAAAAAACCAGTAATTCCATTAGGAGGCACTAACAACGGAAGATATACTTTTGGTAATACTCTTGCGCCAAATACTCCAGACACAAAAACTTTTACTAATGTTGGAAATTTAGCAAAAATAGAAATAGAGCCGTTTAGAGAACAAGAAGGTGAAATTATTTTATGCGATAAAGCAATAATAACGCAGGAAGTGAGTTGTGTGTAAGCAGGCAGGCTAACATTATCAAAATACAAAAGATATTTAAATTAAAGAATGCTCTTTAAATAAAAATAAGAAAATAATAGGAAAAATAGAGTAAAGAGAGCAAATTAAAAATAAGAGGAAAGAGGAAAAATGAAAAAAAGAGGAAAAACAGAAGATAGAATAATGAAAATAAAAAAAGGCGTGTCGCCGATTGTTTCAACTGCTCTGCTGATAGTAATAGTTGTAATTTTAGCTGTGATTATATTTTTATGGGCGAGCACATTTATCGAAGAGGCAATTGAAAAAGAAATTGGTGGTGTTAAGAAAACAGCTGATAAGTTTTGTTCAGATGTTAATTTTGAGGCGTCAATTATAGGAGAACAATTTTATATTGTGAACAGAGGAAATGTTCCAATTTATAGTATAAATGTAAACAGAAAGAGTGCGGGAACATCTACAATTAAAAATCATACAATAAGCTTAGGTGCAGGCGATACTTCTAATTTAGAGTTGAGCAAGGTTGGATTAGATGGTGAGTTAAGCGGCGATAAAGTAATTATAACTCCTGTGCTGTTGGGAAAAGCTGGAAAAACCAAAAAAATTTACACTTGCCCTGAAAGTGTTGGTTATGAGCTTGAAGTATAATTAAAATGGTTTACACTCGCTCTAAATAACAATATTCCTATAAAATAAGAGGAAAAGAGAGTAATTATCAATAAAAAGAAAATAATAGGAAAAATAGAATAAAGAGAGCAAATTAAAAATAAGAGAAAACTAAAGCGTAAAGAGAGCAAATTAAAAATAAGAGGAAGATGATAAAAAAAACAAAAAAAGCAGTGTCCCCTGTTGTAACAACTGTTTTGTTGATTTGCCTAAGTGTTTTTTTGATAACTATAATAGCGAGGTTTGTGATTCCTTTTGTTAAAAGCTCTCTTTATGAAAGCGGAGATTGTTTTAAAACTATTGAGCAATTAACAATAAACGCAGAAAAAGGAAAAGGATTTGCTTGTTATATTGATGATAATAATAATGCAGATAAGGTTAAGATAACAATAAAAAGAGGAACAGCTGATATTGACATAAGCAGATTTATGATAGTTGTTTCTGGAGAAGGAAACTCAGACAGCTTTACAATACAAGAAGGAAGAGTGACAGATGTTGCAATGTTAAAAAGTGATGGAACTGAAAATGTTAATCTTAAATTGCCTGAAAAAGGAGAAGAAAGAACTTATATTTTATCTGTTGGCAATAAAATAGATTATGCAGAAGTTGTTCCTATTGTAAAAGGCGGGAAAATCTGCTCTGTAACAGATAGCTCAGAAATTAAAGCGTGTTCATAATTAAAATGCTGTGGAAAAATTTTGCAAAAAAGAGAAAATCGCAGATTTGGGTAGAAACTGTTATTTATACTGTTATTGGCCTGACTATTATTGCTATTGTTTTGTCTATAGCAAACCCAGCTATAGCTAGATACAGAGATAAAATAGTAATTGAGCAGACAATAGATGCTTTAATCGGACAAAATAGCATAAATGAAAAAATTTTAGAGGTGAAAGATGAAGGGGCAGGAAACAAAAGAATTGTGGAGTTTAGGCTTAAAAAAGGAAGTTTAATTATAGATCCTTCAACAGATAAAATAATTTATACTTTAGAAGAAACAGGAGTAGAATATAGCGAAGTAGACAAAGAAGTGTCTTATAATGAGCTAACAATAAAAACAGAAAAAACAGGAAAGAAATATAAGATAATCCTTACTCTTTCATACCTGCCTAAAAAAATAGATATAATTTATGCTGGTGAAGATACAACAAAAACATTTAACCAAGCAAGCATACCTTATAAAATATCTATAGCTAATAATGGAATTGCAGGAGATAAAGTTAAAATAGAGCTTAAAGAAGAGTAAAGATTATACAAAAAGTAAAAATAAAAACCCCCACAAAATTTGTTTAAAAATACTAACTAAAACCCCCATAAAATTTGTTTAAAAATACTAACTAAAACCCCCACAAAATTTGTTTAAAAATACTAACTAAAACCCCCACAAAATTTGTTTAAAAATACTAACTAAAACCCCCACAAAATTTGTTTAAAAATACTAACTAAAACCCCCATAAAATTTGTTTAAAAATACTAACTAAAACATTAATAACTGGCTTAGTAGAAAAGTTTAAAGAATAAGAATTAATGATGCAGGGATTTGTTAATTTGTTAGCAGTTCAATAAAAATTAATGATGCAGGGATTTGTTAATTTGTTAGCAGTTCAATAAGAATTAAACAAGAGAAAATTTATAAATACAGCTTTCTTTTCTTACCAAAGAAAAGAGATTTGGGAAAATAAGAAAAAAGAGGAAAAATAGAATAAAGAGAGCAAATTAAAAAAAAGAGGAAAAACAAGAAAAAAAGAGGAAAAATTAGAAACTTGGTAAAGAAAATAAAAAAAGAGGTAAAATGGAACAGGAAAGAATTGTTATAAATTTGTCTCCGGCGATTCCCGCAATCCCGAGAATGAGAGACAAATCGCAGGTAGATGTAAGGTACATGCTTATTTCTCCTTATGCATCTGCGCATATATTTTTTGATAAAAATCTTTTGGAGCTGGTTTATGAATTAGAAGAGCCGATTTTAGACAATGAGGAAAGAGCTTTATTGAGAAAAATAGAAGAGGGGATAAAAGAGGTTGTAAACTTGAATGTGCTTGTTGAAAAAACTCAGGAAGCTATGATAACTTACCTTGACAAAACTGCTCGGCTTTTAATTTCAGAACTTGATTTAAAAGTTTCTAACAGCTCTTACAAAAAGATATTTTACTATCTTTTCAGGGATTTTATTGGATTTAATGAGATAGAGCCATTAACAAGAGATTATTTTATTGAGGATATAGAGTGTAATGGCGTGGATACTCCGATTTACATTGTGCATAGGGTGTATAGAAACTTAAGAACAAACATAATATACAGAGATTTGGATAATTTAGCGAGTTTTGTTGAAAAGCTTGCGCAAAGATGCGGGAAGTATGTGTCTTATGCTTCTCCTCTGCTTGACGGAAGTTTGCCTGACGGAAGCCTTGATTACAATGAGCCATTTATTTATAAGGAAAATGGAATTGTAAAAGTTTCAAAAATTGGCAAATTTGTTGATAAATTTTATGAAAATGGTTTATCAAATATTCCTATGAAAGTAGAAAGCCTAGAAGTTCCTACTTTTAATAATAAAACATTAAAAGTCGAGTGGAAAAGACTTGATTATGTCTATAGGCACAAGAATAAGGAAGATTTATATAAACTGAAATTAGAATTTGGGAAAAGTGTAACATTGACGGGCGCCCATAGTCTTTTTGTTTTAACAAAAAATGGAATTAAGGCTGAAAAGACTTCAAATGTAAATAAAAATAATTATATAATCATCCCCTTGAAAATACCTGAAAACGACGTGATAAAAGAACTTAATCTTGTGGGAGAACTATCCAAAAGTAGATATCACAAAAAAATAGTTATAGAAAATGTGCCATTTAATTTATTTATAGAAAAAAAATTAGAAATCAAAGCTTATTTAGATAAAAATTATAAAAAACCTTATCAGGCTTATTATGAACTTAGGAAAAAAAGAATTTTACCTATAAGATTATGGACTTTAATTTCAAAGGAGATGCTTAAAAGATGTAAGATTAAAACAACCTCTCCTGTTGGCATTCCCACATCTTTAAATGTTTCAGAAGAGTTACTAAGACTTTTAGGATACTACATAGCAGAAGGTTGGACAACAAATATAAAAAACCATAAGAAAATACAATTTTGTTTAAATAAAAAAGAAACGGATTTAATTGACGACATTAAGAATTGCTTTGAAAAATGTTTTGGAGCAGAGGTATATGTAGAACCTGATAAGAGAAACGCAGTAAAATTAACAGTAAATAGTCTACTTATCTGGCTTGTGTTTAATGATATTTTAAAAGTTTCGCATTATGCAAAAACAAAAGAAGTTCCAGATATTGTTTTTAATGTTAGAAAAGAATTGCAAGATGAATTTTTAAAAGCATGGCATGCTGGAGATTTTGGAAGCACAGCAAGTAAAAAATTAGCAGGAGATATTTCTTATCTTTCTTTATTTAACAACAAGACGGTTCCTTTTTATGGAAGGAGTAGATTAGGTAGAATAGACAACAGGAATATAAGCTCTTACGAGCATTATACCAATTTCTTTAGAAGACCCGAAAGCAATTTTCCTTCTATGATTCCTATGGAGATGTTTAATCCTTTAAATCAAACACATATTGGGTTTAGAAATAGGAGAATAGCAAGAGAAAGACTAAAAAATTTATTAAGCGAATTAAGGTATAGAAGATTTATGGATCTAAATAATGCTCCTGATAAATTTTTGAAAGAGTGGAGAAAAAGAGGGTTTTTGGATGGCAAAAATTTAACAAGTAAAGGACAAGAGTTAATTAAAGATATTAATTTTGTAAATAGACTAATAAACTCTGATTTGGGTTTTGTTAAGGTCAAAAAGATAGAAAAAGTAAAGTCAAGTTCAGAATATGTTTATGATGTCTCCGTTCCCGGGGAAGAAAATTTTGTCGGGGGGTTCGGAGGAGTGATGTGTCATAACAGCAGAGTAAATGCAACATACACAAAAGATATCACAAGCAAAGGGCCTACTTTCACCATCAGAAAATTTACCCGTGTTCCTTGGACTCCTGTACAATTGATATCAATGAATACTCTAAGCCCTGAGATGCTCGCTTATTTATGGATGCTTCTGCAGTATAAAAGCAATATTCTTATAACCGGCGGCACAGCTTCAGGAAAAACAACTTTGTTAAATGCAATTGCTTTTTTTATTCCCCCAGAAGCGAGGGTTGTTTCAATTGAAGACACCCGAGAGCTAAATTTGTCAAGAGAAAATTGGTTGCCGAGTGTCGCAAGAACAGCAATAGGCACTGGAAAACTTGGAGAAGTGGACTTATTCTCTTTATTAAAAAACTCTTTTAGGCAGAATCCAGATTATGTTATTGTCGGGGAAGTTAGAGGCAAGGAAGCTTTTGTTTTATTCCAGGGCATGGCTTCTGGGCATGCTTCTTTATCAACCATGCATGCAGACTCTGTTGATACAGTTATAAAAAGATTAGAAACACCCCCGATAGACCTGTCTCCTACTTTGGTTAATACTTTGGATGTTGTTTGTATTATGACTCACGCTGTAGTAAAGAAGCAACAAACGAGAAGATTAAGAGAAATAGTGGAAATTGTGAATGTAAATCCTGATGGAATTGCCTTAACAAACACCCCGTTTGTATGGAATCCTAAAGAAGACAGATTTTATTTTAAAAAAGACAGCAAGGTATTTGAGAAAATAGCCTTGAGATATGGTTTGACAAAAGAAGAGATCTCTGAAGAGTTCATGAAGAGGACTAAACTTCTTTTTGAAATGTTTAAAAGAAAAATATTTAGTTTTGATGATGTTCAAAAAGTTGCAAATGAGTACTACAAAAAACCCTCGGATGTATTAAAGAGTTTTGGCATAACATAGTTTTACGAATTCTTTAGGATATAAATAAGCAAGCAGAAAAAATTAGAGGTAATTGATGCTATAAAAATTAATCATTAATCTGTGTAAAATCTTGATGAGCTTTGAAAGTTCCCATGAGCTTAAAAGATTAGTTATTGATTAATGTATAAACTCATACAAATGAACTTGGGTGATATACTCTTAATAATATAAGCTTAGGGATATACTAAAAATGATATAATAAAGTTTATATACTCCTGATGTATTACCATTAGTATGGGCAGAATAAAAATAGAGGGCTATATCTGTGAGAGATGCAGCCATAAATGGATTAGCAGGAAAACAGAAGAGCCGAGAGTTTGCCCAAAATGTAAAAGCCCGTATTGGAACATACCAAGGAAAAAACCTCGGGCAGAAGAAAAAAAGAGGAAAATTTTGAAGAAATGATAGAAAAATCTAGATTATACACTATAGCACAAATTATCAATGTTATGGAAGATACAGCCCTTAAGCTGGAAGAAGCTCACAAAAATAACAATAAAGAGAGCTTTGAAAAAGCTAAAAATGTTCTCTTGGAGCTTCAAAAAAAATTAACCGAAGAGATTGGAGAATAAAATGGAAAATGACCAAATAAGCGGGATTGATGCATTAAAATCCAATCTGACCCATGAAAAAAATATAATCAGAGAGATTTTTATTTTTTTAAATCAGTTAGACTCTTTAAATAGTTTAGAGGGAAAAGGGGTGAGAGTTGGAGGAGAGGAAAAGAGGTTATTGAAAGATACAATTGTTTCTTTACTTGCGCAGCTAAAAATTCTCAATGAATCTATCCCTGAGATTTTAAAAAAAGTATCTATTTTTAAAGAGCTGCCATCCAAAGCAGTTTTAGGAAAAACAAAAGGGGAGAAAGAAAATCTAATAAGCTTGGAATATAAACATCCGTCTATTAAAGAAGAAAAAGGAGTTTATTTAATAATAAAGAAAGCTGACAGGCTAAGATTTTTAAGAGAGCTAAGCTTGACAGATGATTCAATCAGGAGATTGAAAAAAGAGTACAAACTGCCTAAAGAAAAAATTGAAGAGTTTAAAAAGCCGAGTGCTTATGCAAGAATCTCCAATAAACTTTTCTCAAAGACATCTGCTGAACTTATCAGCAAAGGCTATTTTGCAGGATTGAGCAAAGAGTTAAGAAAAGCCAATCTTTATTTTTTATCGCAGACTTATATATCCATGGCTTTTTTTACCAGCTTTATTTCTATTTTTGTTGCTCTTGCCATTTTAATTGCCCTCTTATTTTTTAGTTTCAGCCTCCAATATCCTTTTTTAATTCAGGCAGAAGAGTCTATTCTTTTAAGACTTTTAAAGTTTTTTTGGTTGATTTTTGCTTTGCCAGCCATAACTTTTTTGGCGTTTTATTTTTATCCTTCAGCAGAGAGAAAGAGCATATCCTCCAGAATAAACCAGGAGTTGCCTTTCGTGGTCATACACATGTCTGCTATAGCTGGAAGCGGGATAGAGCCAACAAAAATATTCAGGATAATTGTTTTAAGCAGGGAGTATCCTAACACGAGAAAAGAATTTAAAAAACTTCTTAATGAAGTGAATGTTTATGGGTATGATGTAGTTACTGCATTAGTAAACAGCTCGAGAATTACTTCAAGTGTTAAATTAGCTGAATTATTCAAGGGCTTGGCAACGGCAATAACTTCCGGCGGAAATTTAAAGGACTTTTTAGACAAAAGAGCAGAAAGTTTAATTTTTGATTATAGAATAGAAAGAGAAAAATATACCCGCATGGCAGAAACTTTTATGGATATTTATATAAGCGTTGTAATTGCGGCGCCGATGATGATGACTATTCTTTTGGTTATGATGAGCATGATAGAATTTGGCTTCAATCTTACTCTCAATGCACTTACTTTTTTAATGGTAGCAGGTGTAGCATTATTAAACATATTTTTCCTTGTATTTTTGCATTTAAAACAGCCCGAGGCATAAAACGATGAGGAGGAAAAATAATCCAAAAACCAAAAAATGTTGAAAAAAGAATTAGAAAATAAAGAGAAAAAAAGAAGTTTAATTAATAGATTTAATAATTATATTACGTCAACAAATGTAAATTTTGGAGGTGCAAGTTAGTGCTGCTTGAAGTATGAAGCAGTCTTTGAAAAGAAGATGAGAATAAAAAAAATACACATAATAGGAATAATCGCAACAATTATAATCCTAGCCGTAGATTTTATATTTTTAAGGGATGAAAAAATATTTTATTTTATATTAGGAATAGGCTTTGTTGCAGGGGTTTTGCCTTTTATGGTTTCTCTTTTCATAGAGTCAGAAAGAGAAAGAGAAAAAGAGGCTATGTTTTTGGAGTTTTCCAGAAACTTGGTGGAGAGTGTTAAATCAGGCACGCCTATAAGCAGAAGCATAATGAACATAAAAGATAAAGATTTTGGCTCTTTAACTCCTCATATAAACAAGCTGGCAAATCAAATCTCCTTGGGAATTCCTGTTAAAAATGCATTAGAGACTTTTGCCCTTGATGTTAACAGCAAGACTATAGCAAGAGCTGTAACTTTAATAAGCGAAGCAGAGCAAGCAGGAGGGGAAATAGAGACTATACTTGCATCTGTTGCAAAATCTGTAAGCCAAACAGAAAAGCTGAAAAAAGAAAGAAAAGCTGCGATTTACACTTTAGTTGTTCAGGGATACATAATATTCTTAATATTTATTGTTATAATGCTGATTATGGAGTTTAAAATACTGCCAATGACTTCGGGGTTTAATACAGGAGGAGAAACTGCTCCGAGTGATTTAGGAGAATTAGGAATAGGCATTCAGATTGGAAAAGGCATAACTCCTGAGCAAATGGCTGCTCCATTTTTATATCTCTTGATTACACAAGGATTTTTTGCAGGGCTTGTTATAGGCAAGTTAACAGAAGGAAGCATTAAATCTGGATTGAAACACTCATTTATCTTAGTGGTTTTAGCTTGGCTTATTTCAACAGGAGCTTCTGCATTTTTTGGAAAGTAAAAAGAGCTTCGGAGAGAAAAGAATTAAGAATGTAGAGAAAACTAAAGAAAAAAAAGAGGAAACTAAAGAGTAAAGAGAGTAAATTAAAAATAAGATAAAACTAAAGAGTAAAGAGAGCAAATTAAAAATAAGATAAAACTAAAGAGTAAAGAGAGTAAATTAAAAATAAGATAAAACTAAAGAAAAAAGAGGAAAAATGGAACATAAAATAATAAAAATAAAATGATAAAACAAAAAAAGAGCTCTCTTTAAAAAAATAAAATGATAAAACAAAAAAAAGGGATAACTCATATAGAAATGGTAATTTCTTTTGCAATTTTTATTTCATTTGTGGTGTTTATGCTTATATTTTTTAAACCTTTAAAGATACCTTTAAAAAGTTCAGCATTATTAGAGACAACAGAATCTAAAATCTTAGAAGATGTATCAACTAATTTAAGTGTGGTTTCTGTGAAAATAACTCCTCCAAACTCTCAGCCAACTTGTTATTTTCTCGCATCAGACATAAGCGAGAAGATAATTGTGAGAGATGCAGCTGAAAACAGAGAAAGCGCTAACATAGGAACTGGGGAAAATGCTGGAAAAATTTATTTTGAAAAATCATCATCTGTAGAAAATTTTTATAAAATTTATTCTTCTGATGAATTTGCAGAAAAAGATGTAAGCAATACAGCTTTGTGTGGAGAGGTTCAAACTTCTACTCTAGGAGTTAAAAAAGTGTATAGAAAAGTTTCATTATCTAAACTAAAAGCTTTTTTTGATGCTTATAATAATCCTGCAAGTTATACCCCTCTAAAAACAAATCTTGGCTTGAAAAATGATTTTAATGTTTTTGTTAGAGACAACGAAGGTAACATTATTACTTATGGTAATACTGAGTTTAAAGGAGAAAACTTTAAGCCAAGTGGAGTAGAAATTATGGCAAAAGAGCTTCCAATAGAAATTTTAAATGGAAGCGCAGATACAATGCCTGCTATAATAAATATAAGAGTTTGGGGTTAAAAGAAGAAATTAAATAAAAAGAAATATTGATAATAAAAATTAAAAGAGTGTAAAGAAGATGTTAAATAATATAAAATTGAATGATAGGAATCTTATTAATAGATTTTATAGTTATGTTTATAATATTATTTTAATATCACTGATAATATGAAGAACAAAAAAGCATGGTTGAGGCAAGATTATAAATCTTGGGCAAACATTAGCTTACAGCTAATAATGTTAACTCTCTGCATAGAGTTTGTTAACATAGCTCAACATTTAATATGAAAAACAAAAAAGCATGGTTGAGGATTGTCGAGGCATTTATAGCGGTTTTAATAATCGCATCTGTTTTAATAGCTATTGCAGTTACAAAAGCGCCTAAACAAAATCAGTCAGAAAATGTGCATGAAATGCAAAGGTTTGTTTTAAAGCAGATAAGTTTAAATGAAACCGCGAGAGCAGAGGTTTTGGGTTTAAACAAAGATACAACTAATGTGAATTATACTATTAAAGGACTGCTTCCTGTTAATTGGGAGTTTACAACAAGAATTTGCGAGGTAGATGAGGTTTGTGGAATGCCTTTTTATTCTGAAAAAGAGGTTTATGCAGATGAGATTTTAATAACTTCTACATTAAAAACTTATTCTCCTAAAAAGCTGAAGTTGTTTATGCGGGAGAAGTGAAGAATAGGAAAAGAATGAGGATTTAAAATTTTAGTGTGCAATAGGTTTTCACTTCTTTTCATATTCTATTTATAAAGCTTTCACTAAAAAGCGAAACATTTAATCTAAAAGATGGTTTATTAGAAAATTATCTAATAAGTTTGTTAAAAAGATTGCTTAAAAAATGTCATACTTTCTTCATTTCTGACAATAATTTTCCTTTTTTTAATTTAAACTCTCTCGGATTTATCCTAAGAGCATTATAATCTTTAAAATTAAAAAGGAGAGTTTTCAATTCTCTTAAATAATCTTCAATTTTATATTTTTTTAAAATTTCATAATATCTTTTAAAATCTATCTCACAAAAAAATAATAAAGAAATAATGTCTATTCTGTCCTTTTCTCCCTTAATAGAATTTTTCCTATTTGAATATGCTTTTTGCTTTAAGATTAAAAGGAGTTCAGGACAAGCAACATCAAAACCCCCTATTTTTAATGTGTAATTTTTTATATCTTCCACGGGGATCGCTAGTTCGGAATAATATTCTAAATAAACATCTATGTCTGCTTCTTCTTTTTTAATCTCATATTTTTTAAGCCTGTCATTTTTTCTAAGAATCTCTTGTTTAAGCTTTTCTAATTCATTTATATTAACAACTATATCAACATCTTTTGATTTATTCTGCCTTGTTAAAAGCCAAACAGCCCACCCGCCTATAAGAATGAATTTATATTTTTTCGGCAACTCCTGTAAAATCATCCAGCTTTTTTCTGTTAAAATAGAATTCCAAAATTCCTTTTTTTCTTTATCCATTTTAATCTTCTTTTAAATTTAGTTTATTTTCAAGAGCTTTTAAAAAATCAGATGCGTACCAGTGTTTTATATTCCATAAATCAACAAAAATTTGGGCAATTGTACATGTTTTTCCATACTTTTCCATATTTTCGTCTTTTTTTAAAACAAAAAGATTTGAAAATTTATTATTTTCAGAAAATCTTTTTTTAATTTCTTTTGTTTCTTTTTCATCAGCATAAACATAAACCTCTGAATAATCAGCAGGAACATCTTTAAATTTAAACTTATAAGCAGAATATCCTCCATAAAAAACATCAGGCAAATTTCTTTCTATTTCTCTTATAGGCATCTCTGCTCTTGTTTTATAAATAATATCTTTCTCTAAATTCCTTATAGATGCCCAATAATAAAGAATTTTCTTTATATCAATGGCCCTGAAACCCATCTTTTCTATTATAACCGCCCCCATCTTTTCTATTTTCTTGATAGCTAGGTTAACATTACTTAAAGAAATATTAAGTTTTTTAGAAAGCTCCAGCTGAGTTAATCTTCTTTCCTGCTTTTCCATAGCCTGATACAAGATTTCTCTAAAAACCTGTTCTATTTTCTTCATTTTCTCCTCAACAGCTTTTATTAAGCTTTCTAAATTAAGAAATCGTTATTTATAAAGCTTTCGATTTCTATCGAAACCTATAAAAATGATTAAACTAAAAATCGAAACCTGAGTTTTAGCCAAAAGTTAGGAAAAGAATGAGGATTTGAAGCCCATTTACCCTCTACATTTTGTTTTTTAATTGTAGAGGGTAAGATTTATAAACCCTTATTTCTTAAGCTAATTATGGTATATGTATACAAAAAGATTATAGGGAATAAACCTTATTACTATTTGCGGGCATCTGAAAGAAAAGGAAAGAGGGTTATAGTAAAAGATATTGCTTATTTGGGGAGTACTATCGAAGAAGTTAGAAAATCTTTAAACAGGGCAGAATATAAAGAAAAAGTAAGAAAAGCCTACAAAACAATACATAATTTTCTCGAGTCAAATCACTGGTTAGAAAAAGCAGAAAAACTAAAATTAAAAAAAGATGCTTTTTTAGATGAAAAACAAAGAGAAATCGAAGCATGTAAACTTCATTATAATAATATTTTTCAAAAAAAAGATAATATAACAAAAAAAGAAATATTAAAGAACTTTATAATAGAATTTGCTTTCAATACAACCTCTATAGAAGGAAACACTATCACCCTACAACAAGCAAAAAACTTGTTAGAAGAAGGCAAAACACCAGAAAACAAGACATTAAGAGAAATTTATGACTTACAAAACACAGAAAAAGTTTTTTTTAATATTTTTAACACGAATGAAGAACTAAGCCATGAATTAATAGTAAAAATTCATTCTAATTTAATGGAAAATATTGACCCAAGAAGAGGCTATAGAAAAGAGGACGTTCATGTTTTTAAAGCACATTTTGAAGCTACTCCTGCCCCTTATGTATTAACTGATATGAACTTATTGTTAAAATGGCATAATGAAAACAAGAAAAAACTCCCCCCTATTGTGTTAGCAACTATTTTTCACCACAAGTTTGAAAAAATACATCCTTTTATGGATGGAAACGGCAGGACAGGAAGAATGTTGTTAAACTGCATCTTATTAAAAAATAGCTATCCTCCTTTAGTAATTCATAAAAAAACAAGAACAGAATATTTAGAAACTTTGAAAAAAGCTGATAAAAGTGGCTTAACAAAATTTTTAAAAGAAGATTATTTCTCGCTTGTACAATTTATTGCTGATGAAATGATCAATTCATATTGGAGTATTTTTTTATGTCCATAAATTGAAAACTACATTCTTTAGAATGTAGTATTAGTTTAGGTTTTCAATTTTGGAACATCCAGAAAACCCAAAACAACGAGAGGGTTTTCTTGATAATTAATCTTAACGAAAAGATTTGGAAAAAGAATGAGGAATTTAGATTAGAAAATTTTGAGAAAAAGCTGAGATTTTTTGTTTGGATGAAGTGAGGAAAGAAGTAGAATAAGAAAAACTTGAAAAGAATTTGAAAATAAATAAAATTTTACTATTGTTTTATATTCACACCATTTCCAAATGGAATCCATCTAAAATAATGCGCTCCAGTATAGTCTCCGCAACTATTAATTTTGTCCTGTGTTGCATTCCAGTAGTAATCTTTTTTAATGGGAGCTATAATCTCCCCGCCACCTGCCCAACCCCTTCCATGGGATATATTTATCTCATTTGGAGGATTTGTACTTCCAATTCTTAAGCGAAGACACGGACAACATTGGTCCTGTGTAGTCCAAATTAAAAAACCATCTCCAGTAACTTTGTAAACATTATCTATTGCTAGATTGTTACCATTAGAATCTTTATCTGTCCAGGCACCTAAACTAGTCCCTTCAACCTCCCCCGCACTATGCCCATGAACAGAAGGCTGATTTCCTCCATAAGCAATCACATACCCAACTCCGACTAAAAATATTACAATAGCTGACAAAAGCCATAAATCTTTCTTTTGAATATGAATGTTTATTGACATTTTTCCTCTTTTTCACTTCTTTTTTATAAAAATGCTAAGAAAAAGGTATTTAAATATCTTTCTCTCTGTTTTGTTAAAGTAAACCTACAAAGTTACATTGGCTCGCTTATAAAATGCAAAAATTAATAACTAATAAATTCATAATAGATTATATTGATGAGAACCTTAGAGCAATTGTATCTGTTCATAAGCTGACTTAATAATTTATAACAAAATGAAAAAATTCAAATTTTTAGAGCATACAGCAGATGTAAAGTTCCAGAGTTATGGAAAAACTCTTGAAGAGGCGTTTGAAAATTCAGCTTTAGCTCTGCAAGAGGTTATGACTAAAAAAATTAAAATAAAGCCAATAATTAAAAAGAAAATAGAAGTTTGGGGAAGAGATAAAGAAGCATTATTGTATAACTTCCTCGAAGAATTTTTATTTCTGCTGGATAGTGAGAACTTTGTTTTATCAAAAATAAATAAGATTTCTATTATAACTAATAATAAAACTAATAAAGCGAGCAAACATAAATTAGATTTGAAAGTTAATAAAGATAATGATAGAGAGAGTAGTAAAGAGCAACATAACCATAATAAAGAATATAAATTAAATGTAGAAGTGATGGGAGATAAAGCGGGCAATTATAAATTTACAAATGATGTTAAAGCTGTGACTTATAACAGCATGTTTGTGAAAAAAGAGGGGAAAGTTTATATATGCCAAGTTGTAGTGGATGTTTGAAGGGAAAATGGTAGCTATAAATGCAATTGTTTATGATTTAACGTTAAAGTATGAAGAGGCTCATTTGAGAACTGAAAAACTTGACCTGAAAAATGAAAGATTCAGGGTTGAATGTTATGACTTAAATGTGGGTGGTTTTGGCAGGACACTAGAAGATGCCGAAGAAGATTTTTTAAGGAGATTAAAAACACAAGTTGATATAATAAGAAATAATGGTAATGCAGAGCTTTTGACTGGGAAATGGGCATCAGAAAGATGCAAAAAAAGTTTAGAAAAAATAATGTTAAGTAAAAAAAGAATAATTCCTGATATTAAATATATAGATAATTTTGAAGTTCATTTTTATAATGATTTTGGTGATTTTGAATAAGTTTATATATTTTCCTTAGTTTTTATTAAGATGGAAGTTAAAAAAATAAGCGAAGTAGAATGGGAAATTCCTAAACAGGGAAAGATGCTTGTGCCGGGAAAGATTTTTGCTAGCGAGAAGCTTATGGAAAAAATGAAAGAAGACATAACTCTTGAGCAAGTTAAAAATGTTGCAACTTTGCCTGGAATAATTAAAGCAAGTATTGCAATGCCAGATGCACACCAAGGGTATGGATTTAGTATCGGAGGAGTTGCTGCCTTTGATTTAGACAAAGGAGTTATAAGCCCTGGTGGAGTTGGGTATGATATTAATTGTTCGGTCCGACTTTTAAAAACAAACTTAACTTTAAAAGATATTCAGGAAAAGAAAAAAGAAATTATTAATGCTCTTTATAGAGATGTTCCTTCAGGAGTTGGCGAGAAAGGAAGAATAAGATTAAGCAAAGAAGAGCTTGATGAAGTGCTAACACAAGGAGCAAAATGGGCTGTAAAAAAAGGTTATGGAGAAAAGCAAGATTATGAGCATACAGAAGAAAATGGATGCATGAAGGATGCTGCCCCAGAAAATGTTTCGCAAAGAGCCAAGGCAAGAGGAATGCCTCAGCTTGGGAGTTTAGGGGCTGGAAATCATTTTCTTGAAGTGCAGGAAATTACAGAAATTTACGACGATAAAATTGCAAAAATTTTTGGTTTGGAAAAAGGAAAAATAACAATAATGATACACTGCGGAAGTCGCGGACTTGGGCATCAGGTTGCAAGTGATTATATAAAAGAAATGGAAGATGAATACGGAACAAAGGATTTGCCAGATAGAGAGTTAGTTAATGCACCTATAAAATCAGAGCTTGGCAAAAAATATTTTGGTGCAATGGCTTGCGCTGCTAATTTTGCCTTCGCCAACAAACAGCTTATAACTCATTGGGTTAGAGAGACAATGAAAAAAATATTTCCTAAATTTAAAGCAGAAGTTGTTTATGATGTCTGCCATAATATTGCAAAATTTGAAAAACATAATATAGATGGCAAGGAAAAAGAAGTTTTAATTATGAGAAAAGGAGCTACAAGAAGTTTTGGGCCAGGAAGAAAAGAAATTCCAGAAGATTATAGAGAGGTAGGACAGCCGGTTATAATTCCGGGAAGCATGGGAACTGCTTCTTATGTTTTAGTCGGAACAAAAAAAGCAGAAGAAGTTTCTTGGGGTAGTTCATGTTTTACTGGTGATACAAAAATAATAACTGATAGAGGAATACTAAGGTTAGATGAAGTAAATGAGAGATTTAACAATGGGGAAAAATTTTTAGTTCCTTCTATAAATGAAAAAACATTAGAAATTGAGTGGAAATCAATCTTGAATACTTTTAAGAGAAATTCAGAAGTGATTGAAGTTTCTATATCCCAAACTAATCGCTCAAATTTAAGCAAACTTAGGACCACAAAAGACCATAAATTTCTCACTTTAAAAAATTTTGATTTAAGTGAGGAAGAAATTGGGAATATTATCTCTAATAGTAAAATGTTAGTTGCAATTGATAGTCTAAAAGCAAATAATCAGAATAAAGTAAACTCAAATCTAGCTTATCTTATGGGGGCTTTAGTTACAGATGGATATGTTTATTTAGACAAAAGACATGGAAAGATTACTTTTACTCAAAAGAAAGTAGCTAAAAAATTAGAATTTATAAGTTATGTTCAATCATGCTTTAAGGAATGTTTTAATACAGAATTAAGAGAGTACAGGACAAAAATTGGCGGAGGGGTTATAAATGGAAGACAAATTTGTGGTGAAGGGACAGATTTTGTTTGTTGCCAAAAAGCTCCAGCAATTGAAATCTTAAATATAACCAATAATCTTCCATTATGGGTTATGAATCTTGATGAAGAAGCAACATTAAATTTTCTTGCCGGAATAATTGATGGGGATGGAACATGGAATCCAAACAGACAAATTTTGGATATTTTTACGGGGGACGAAGATGTTGTTGGCTCAATTCTTCTTGCATGCTTAAAAATAGGAATACTTCCCGATATTTCTAAACAAAGAAAATCTTGTTTTGTTATTCAGATTTCTGAGAAAGAAGATTTAATTTTTGAATATACTAAAAGAGTAAAGGGAAATTTTAAGAAAAGAAAATACGGCCAAAAACTTTTTTCTGCAAAACAGATGTTTGAAAATATTGAAGTGAAATGGCCTTTCTATCATAAGTCAGTTAGAAATAATTTAATAAGTTACGAACAGATTTTGAGGCACATACACAAATATCCTCAGTTTAAAGACGATGCAAAAAAATTAATTAATTCTCCTGTAAGAATGTTAAGAGTTAAAAAAATAAATGATCTTGAAATTAAAGAAGTTTATAATATTGAAGTTGCAGATAATCATAATTATATTGTTTTGACAGAGATGTTTATGCCAATTTTAGTTAAAAATTGTCACGGCGCGGGCAGAGTTTCAAGCAGAAGCGCCGCATTAAGAAATATTAGGGGCGAACAAGTTCGGGATGAATTGAACAAAAAAGGAATTGAAGTTATTTCAGGAAGCTGGAAAGGATTAGCAGAAGAAGCTCCTCAAGTTTACAAAGACATAGATGAAGTTGTAAAAGTCAGCCACGAGGCAGGAATTGGAAATTTAGTTGCAAAAGTTAGGCCAGTTGCGGTGATGAAAGGGTAAGAACGAGACAATTTAAAGTGTTTGATTAAGCATACTCTTTCTCTATAAATATGAGCATAATGAAACATTTAATAAAATGATAGTTTAATGTTAATTAACAAATTTTAATATAATATTTGTGAATAGACTGAGCTAAATATTATCTTTAGAGGATTATTTTAAAACATAAAAGCAATATTTATAAACTTGTTTTTTCTATATAAAATATAAAATGAGGTGGAAATTTTCATTAATAGTTTTTGGATTAATGTTAATTGTATTTTTAATTGAGAGTGTGAGTGCTGGAAAAACATTATATATGACTGCTGATAATGCAATTGTCGGAAAAAATGTTGTTTTTCTTGATGAATATACTCAATCTTGGATTCATAACCATGATACATTACTAACTGGCAACCCTAGTGTTGGTTATTATTTGTATTATCCAAAAAAAAGCCGTGCAGTCACCACAACTCCTGATGGAGACAATCATATTCCTCCTCTTTCAAGTGATGATAATTATTGGATATCTAAAAATAGTTATACAGGAAGTTTTAGTGCTGGAATATGGAAGTTTTTTGTAAAACTTCGGGACAGGGGCGGAGGACAAGAAAACGGACAATTTCATATTAACTTGTTTAAATGCAGTTCACAAACTGATACTTCTACATGCACTTATTTACTTGATGCTACAAGCAGAATAATAGTGCCCGGGGACAGCGGAACTATGATTCAATTTAATTCAGGTTCTGCAAGCTCAATTTCATTGAATAACCAGTATCTTTTAATTCAACTTTATGATTATATTACAAGAACTTCTGAATATCCTTTTCCAGAAATTAGTTTGGAATATACATCTGATATTTCTAGAATAGAATCTCCTGATTTTGGTGTTAGTGGATGCATTTCTGATTGTACTGGAAAAGAGTGTGGAAATGATGGGTGTGGAGGAAGTTGTGGGGGTTGTGTAGCAGATGAAGAATGTCGAACAGGAGGAGTATGTTTTCCAAGAGGACATTCTTGTTTATCTTCAGATGATATAATCATAAAACTTTTTTCTCAAAAAAATTCTCACGGAGCTTTATGGAATTATCCAAATTATAATTGGGATATTTGTTGTGAAGATATTTTTGGGGCAGGAAGCCCTGAATGTTCTTCAACAGAGCCTCATACTTCTACTTGTGTAAGTCCTGTTTTATGGCTTTATCAGCAGAGTAATTCTCATGCTTCCACAAAAAATGCTAATGGTTATACTATCCCTGTTTGTTATGGGGATTTAAGTTGTAGAGCTGTAATAGATCCCACTACTTGCGCAACAGACGAGAAAGTTGTTGTAAGGTTAAATGCAGACACTAATGCGCATATTTCAGATGCTAGCGATTTAAATTATAAAATAAAAATCTGCTGTAAATCTGTCTCAGTCAAAGAAGCTTATTGGGCAAATATGAAAGATGTAAGAATAGCAGATGCAAATTTAAATGATTTAGTTAAATTAGTTGTAAGCGGAGAAGGTTTTGTAGGAAAACAAATAGAATATCAAATATATAAAGATGTTGCTTTGTGGTTTGATAGTAAAGTAGCTAGTATTTCTTCTACTGGCTTTACAACCTGGAGAGCTGGAAAAAACAAAGAGGGGGTTTTAACAGAAGGAACATATTATTTTAAAGCGAAAGCTGTTGATGTTGTAGGAGAGTGGGTTAAGTCAGGGGAGGATTTAAAGGTTAATCCAGAACAAAATACTCCGCCGAGTGTTAATATAATAAGCCCAGAAAACAGGCAAATTTATTTTAAAGATGAAAATTTAAATTTCAAAGCAGAAATTTTTGATGAAGATGATAGCTTCACTTATGAATGGGATTTAGGAGATGGAACAAAAAAATCAGATTCCCGTGAATTTACTCATGCTTATACTTCAACTGGGCAAAAAAATATTGTTTTAAAAGCAACAGATGATAGAGGTGCAACCTCAATAGCGAGAATTAGCATTTTAATAGTAGATTATGATGTTAGTGGAAAATATGCTTTTGCTTATATAGACGCGCCGGAATTTTTAAAAGGTTATAAAAGCCCTGTTGATTTTAACGGAGGAAGCAGTTATGCAGTTGAAGTTAAAACACCTGCGCCACCCACACAAAAAACTATAGGTTGTATTGCGGGAAAATGTCCACCTAAAACAGAGGGATGTCCTGGGGCAAATCCTGATTACGAAACATGTAAGATTACACTAAATCCTCAAGCTACAAATCCAGCTGTTTATAATAATATTTTATTTTTATGGGAGTTTTCAAAAGATAATTGGCAGACAAAATTAACTTCTAATCCAGCAGATGGAATAGGGAAATCTGCTTTATTTGACTTTAAGAGAATATTTACTCAAATTGGAAAATATTATACAAAACTAAATGTCAGTTTAGCTACTTCAGAAACTTTTGAGCCTGGCATATTTGATTCTGAATTTTTTGTAGGAACAACAACTACGGCAGGCGAGTGTTCAGAAGATGGAAGTGAATGGATTCTTGGAGATACCACGTATATTAGCACTTTAATAGAGGGTGTTTGTGGTTCATATGACGAGGATTGCTGTCCTGAGGGTCGTTCTTGTCAAACTCCTGAACCTAAAACCTGTCTTCTATTGCCTGAGTTTTGCGATGATATATTTACTTGCGCAAATTATAGTGATCTTGATTACCTAACAGTAGTCCAACGTGAAACAAAATGTAAGGATGATGATTGTAATGTTGGGGGAGAAGGAGGTTTAGAGTGGGAAGCTTCACAAGAAGGTGTTTCTAAATGTGGAACAGAAGGTGTGAGTTGTGGTTGTAAGTGGGATGGTACAGATAGTAAATGTTATTTTAGTAAAAGAGTTGATACAACAACTGACCCAAAAAATCCAGAAAAAAGTCATGAATGTGTGACAACAACAACAAAAACAGCTGAAACAGATGATTATTACACTCTTAAATTGACTACAGAGAAGGTGATAAAATATCTTGATTTGCAGTCAACTGAAGAAACTGACCCATATAAAATAGCAAATGATTACCCTGATTGCCCAAATGAAACTACAACAATCAGAAAATCAGTTAAACTTGTATTTTTTACACTTGCAAGCTTGATAATGGCTGTTGCAGTTATAATAATAATCTATTTTATCAAAATTAAAAGAGAAGTAATCAATAAGAAAAGAAAAGATTTTAATTATTAAATTTAGTAATGTATTACCTAAAAATAAATTTAATAGAGGCGGCGGGCTTGCTTTGTTTGAAAGAGGAAGTGGGCGGGAAATTTAGCATAAAAAAGAAGTTTTTAAAATGATGCTCAGAGTTAATAAATATAGTCAATATGATTACTTTTATATTAATTTAGTAAATATAAATTTTAATAAATACTAACTTAATTTAAAGGCAAATTTACAACAAAAAATAAAAAAGAGGAAGCTTTAGACAAAAATGTTCAAAAAAAGAATTGTTAGAGGAGATAATCATAGCAGTTTAAGTATTAATTTAATGGAGAAAAATAGTTTGAGTATTAATTTAATGGAGAAAAAGGTTGTAGCACATGTGTTTGTCTATGTTTTTGTCTTATTCAGTTTGCTTGTTTTTATGAATTTAGCTTCTGCTTCTTTTGTTGTTGGAAATGGGACTGAAATTGAAAAAAATTATGCTTTAGGAGAAAAATTAAAAGGGCAGTTGAATATAAGTTTTCAAAATGAAGCAGCAGATAGTCTGATCTCAAGCAATTTTGATGGAAGTATTGTTTTGGCTGAATTTTTAAATGAAAATGGCGCAGATTATGATTGCGTTCCAAGTGACTGCGAAAAAGAATATCTTCCTTCTTCTGAAGCTTCAACAAAAACAATCAGCATACAAAGCGGGCAGAGCAAAGTATTTGGATTTAAACTGCAAGGAAAAATAAAAGGCATAAACTCTTTAAAATTTGATATAGAAAGCAGTGCAAGAAGCTCATGCATTGTTCCGTTAAAAATAGATGTTTTGAATGATGAGGAAGAAAACTGGCAGTTTAATAAAGCTTCTAATGAGTTTGGGTGCAATGCGCTAAAGGGGGCGTGTTTTTCAAATTCAATTCAAGAAATAGAATTAGATGAAGGAGCAAGATGTGAAAAAATTAATTTAATAAATAGGCCCGCTTATAGAATTGGGGCATGGGTTAGGAAAAAGGGCAGTGCAAATTTAACAGCTTATCTGTATAGTTCAGATGAGTTAGAATCTCCAATAGATAGATGCAATCTGCCTGATGCTTCTGAAAGCGGGGGAGAAATTAGCTGTGTTGTGAACAAGTCTATAGAATCTGGGGAGTATTATATCTGCATTAGTGCAGACAGAGATTCAAATTACACTATTCAATTTGAGCAAACTGATGAAACATGCGGATTTTATGATATAAACAGCTTCTCAGAAAGCCAGGAGTATAATTCAGATTATAATGTTTTTGCAAAGCCAGCAGAATATGCTGATGTGGGAAAATTTACATTTAATAACTCTTTGTTCAGCTCTTCTGAGGAGCAAACTTTAGAAGAGTATATATGGAATTATATAGACAATAAATATGAAGGAAACTGCCAGAATGGATGCGTCATTCCTATGAAAGTGGAGGTTGGGGCAACACAGGATCTCACAATCTCAAATGTTTTTTTAAATTATGATACTGATATTAAAAACTCTAAAACATCTAACTATGTGTATACTTTAACTGAAACCTCTGCGAAAATAAATTCTGATTTTGTTATGCTTGACTTGGAATATTCAAATATAACTCTTTCTGGGAGTTATGGAGCGCAAGATCTTAAATTATATTTAGGAGGCAGTTTAATTTCAAGTGAAAACATAAGCATTACAGAATCTTTAATAAATTTTGTTACTCCATTAATTGCTTATGCAGCTGTTCCTACAACATTCACTGCAAACATTTCTGCAAATAAGAGCATAGCGAGCTATAAATGGGATTTTGGAGATGAAAATGAAGAAACAACAACTACAAATTCTGTAGCCCATACTTATTCTGACACAGGAGCATACACTCTCAAGTTAAGCGTAGAAGACAAAAATGGTGCAAAATCAAGCAAAGATTTTAAAATAAGTGTTGGGAATCCAAAAGATATAGTAGATTCTACATTAAAAGAATACAAAGCAAGAATAGAAAATTTAACAAAACAAATAGCAGATGTTCCTTTATGGATTAAGCCTTTAATAGAAAAACAAATCAACTTAAACAGCACAAAATCTGAATTAGAAAGTTTAGAAGAAGAATTTAAATCAGCCTCTACAGATGAGGAGTATATTGGAATAATGTCCGACTTGGCAGAATTAGAAGTTCCTAAGTATTTACAAGCCAGAGAGAATAGCGAGGACTTTTTTTCTAATTCAGAAACTATAAATCCTATTTATTTAACAGAACTTGCGACGAAAGTGGAAAAACCAGAAGACTATAAAGAGGCTATAGCAGGCTGGAGCAATGAAAATTTAGAGCTGAAAGTAACAAGAAAAATTTATAATTTGTATTATGACAAAAAAGTTGTTTCTGCGGCATCTGTCTTTGTTTTGAAAATAAAACCAAAACAAGACTTTGCTCAAGAAATCTATTTAATAATTGACGAAAATTATGATGAGATAATATTCAAAGAGGAATATAATGAAAAAGCTGTGAAAGAAGCGACAGCAATAACTTTCTCTGAGCTTGAACAGGACAAGGAAAAGACAATAGAATTTGCTTTGCCAGAGAAAATAGAGATTTTGGAGCTGCCTGTTTATATTTCTCCTGATTTTTCTCAGTTGGAAACCGGAGAAATTTCCCCCTGCAATTCCGATAAAAAATGCGAAAAAGACTCGGGGGAAACAAATGAGAACTGCCCAAGCGATTGCAAGCCTTGGTGGAAAATAACAAAATATCTTTTAATTTTATTATTTGCTTCTTTTGTTGTTTATATAATCTTGCAGGAATGGTACAAAAGATATTATGAAAGAAGCTTATTCAAAGATAAAAATGAGCTTTTTAATTTAATAAGTTTTGTGAGCAATACTCTGCACCAGGAATTCAGCAAAAAAGATATAGTTAAAAGATTAGAGGGGTATGGATGGAGCGGAGAGCAGATAATTTATGCTTTTAAAAAAGCGACAGGCAAAAGAACTGGAATGTGGGAAATTCCAATTTTCAGGCCTTTTGAAAAAAGAAAAATAAAGAAAGAGATAGAAAAAAGAAAACAATTTGGAGCAAAGCCACCAACACCAATGCGCTTCCCATTTGTAAAGTAAACCCTCAAAGTTACATTGGTTCGCTTATAAATAGTATGCAAAAACTAATAATTATAGCAAAAGACAAAGTCTATATTATAAATAGTACACAAAAACTAATAACTATAGCAAAAGACAAAGTCTATATTATAAATAGCATCCAAAAATTAACAATTATAGCAAAAGACAAAATCTATATAACTGCTTTATTTTTTACTCTAATCAAAGCAATTGTATATAATGAGGAGCATCAAAGCAATTGTATTTGTTCGTAAGCTGAACAACACCTAAACATTTTTAAATAAGAAATTCGTTTAAAGAAAAAAAGAAAATGATAAAAATATTAAGGAATTTTATGAAAAGAATTTTTTCTAGCATGTTTAAAGGCAAAAAAGAGCTTAGTTTGGGGTTTTATGGGCCGCCAAATGCCGGCAAGACGAGTTTGGCAAATAAAATATGCAAAGACTGGACAGGAGAAGAGGTAGGAACAGTCAGCAAGATACCGCATGAAACACGAGCTGTGCAGTTTAAAGAGAAAGTTGAAATAGAATACAAAGGAAAAAAATTAACTTTTAAAGTGGTTGATACGCCAGGAATAGCAACAAAAATAGATTATGAAGATTTTATGAAATTTAAAATGAATAAAAAAGATGCTCAAAAAAGAGCAAAAGAAGCTACGCAAGGAGTTATAGATTCTATAAAATGGCTTGATGATATGGATGCTGTAATTGTTGTTTTAGATTCAACAAAAAATCCTTATAGCCAGGTAAATATAACTATAATCGGCAATTTAGTCGCGAGAAAAATTCCGGTACTTGTAGTTGGAAATAAAGTTGATTTAAGAAAAGCAGATTTGAGAAAAGTAGAGGCTGCTTTTCCAGAATATGAAGTAGTTGGAATTTCAGCAAGATATGGAAAAAATATGGAGGAGTTTTATGAATCTTTGTTTAGGATGGCTAAAAAAGCATAAGCTTTTTTAGAAATCAAAAATTAAAAAATAATCAAAACAAAATTTAAATAACTTATAAACAATATAAAAATAAGAAAAAGAGAGGAAAGATGAAAGATAGGACAAAACAAGGCAAAAGAAGAATAAATTTGGAAAATATTGCCTTTTGGATAATTGTTTTGATATTTATAATTATTCTTGTTTATTTATTTATAACGGGGAGGGCTTTCAAATGAATGTGGATTGGAAAAATATACTTTTTTGGATGTTTTTAGTTTTATCAATAATTTTGTTAATATGGCATGTATTTGGCTCTACTCCTAGCGAATTCATTACAATAATAACTATCATATTTACAGTGTTAATAAAAATGTGGTCGATAAGCGACCGGCAGATTAGATTAGAAATGAGATTTAATACTTCAGAAGATAAAATTAAAGATAGTTTTGTTAAGTTAAAAGAAGATATCGACTTAATTAAAAATAAACTTTTAGGAAATAAAAAAGAGGAAAAATGGCGAAGAAAATAAAAGGGCTAACAATCCAGTTTGTGCCTTATACTGAAATTGAAAAATTAAGCAGCGGAGAAAGAATAAGGAAATTATTAAATCTTATACTCGGGAATAGAATAGTTATTTTACAGGGCACACTCAGTTCTGAAGAAGAAACCCGGCTTATAGAAGACACAATGGCGATGGTTGGGCATGTTAAAAATTTTAAAGGTATAGAATTAGCTACAATAAACCCTAATTCAAACAATCTTGGTGTATTTGGAAGAATGAAGCATGGTTTAGCAAAAGCTTTAGGGGCACAAGAAGCTATAACAATTATTGGCCCGGCTTCAATTGTCAGAGAAATGAAAAGAGACCCGAGAAAAATAGAAATTTTAATGAAAAAATAAGCTTTCTCTTTTTAGAAAAAAGAGAAACTTTGGAAAGAGAAAAACTAAGAGAGGAAAAGAAAAAAGTTCTGAAGTATAGGGCTCCGTTGAAACCCCCATAAAAATTTGATTTAAAGTATAATTACTAAATAAAATTCATTAATTTTATATCTTTTAATTAGGAGATGGGAAGTTAAGAGTTAATAAGCATTAAAGTTATATTAAGACACTAGCATTTCAGCAAAGCCAAGTATAGGCATTGCGTCAGAATTGTTTATAGTAACTCAACTTCCTTAAATTATGAATAATGATTCTTGCTGTAAGCTGAGTTAATCTGGAAATAGAATTATTTT